>ENA-UOWE01000817-UOWE01000817.1-activated-sludge-metagenome-genome-assembly--contig:-NODE-817-length-41927-cov-7.994483_pt1 | contig 41927 bp, 42 predicted proteins | sample MGYA00249841_ERZ761562 | MGnify/ENA primary metagenome ERZ761562 (study PRJEB28883, sample SAMN05720200) | activated sludge metagenome | isolation source: Anaerobic digester | place: Japan...
ACGACGCGAAAGACCGCTGGAGCCCGTCGCCATTCCGGACTAGGCCACGACCCCGTGACTCTATGAGGTCGCTTTATGCCGATTTAATGGTTATGCTGTTGATCCGGTGGGGATATAAGATCCCGCACCTCACCTCTTTAGGATGGATGCAGGCAGCTATGATTGCGGGACCTCCACCTACCCGTTACTCGGGTACACGATAGGTGAGATGCTGAACAGGATAGCCCGGAAGTATCCCCGCACCGATGCGCTGGTCTCGGTGCACCAGGGGATCCGCTATACCTACGAAGAATTTCTCGAGCGAGTGAATGACCTCGCCAGGGGCCTGATGGCGATCGGCGTGGAAAAGGGAGATCGCGTGGGGATCTGGGCCATGAACCATGCCGAATGGGTCCTTACCCAGTGCGCCACTGCCAAGATCGGGGCCATCATGGTGAACATCAACCCTGCATACCGTACTTACGAACTCGAATATGTCCTCAAGCAGGCCGAGATCCAGACCGTGATCGTCCAGGGCCGGTTCAAGACGTCAGACTACGTGGGCATGTTCCGCGAGGCATGCCCCGAAGTCGACACTTCTCGCCCGGGGCACCTGGAGACTGAGAAATTCCCTTTCCTCAAGAATGTCATCTTCATGGGCGATGAACCGCAGAGGGGGATGTTCTCCTGGTCGCAGATCATCTCGCGAGGCCGTGAGGTGAGCAAGGACGAGCTCATCGCACGGGGGGAGTCGCTTGACTTCGACGACCCTATCAACATTATGTACACCAGCGGGACCACCGGCTTTCCCAAGGGAGTCGTCCTCTCCCACCACAGTATCCTCAATAACGGCTACATCATCGGGGAGGGGATGAACTTCTCCGAAAAGGACCGGCTCTGCATCCCGGTCCCGTTCTACCACTGTTTCGGGATGGTCCTCTCGAACATCGCCTGCATGACCCATGGGAGTACAATGGTCCTCCCCTCGCCCACCTTCGATGCCCTGGAGGTGTTAAAGACCGTCGAGAAAGAGCGCTGCACCGCCCTGCACGGTGTCCCCACCATGTTCATTGCCGAGCTCTCGCACCCTGACTTCCCGAAGTACTCGATGAAGACACTTCGCACCGGGATCATGGCCGGGTCCCCCTGCCCGATAGAGGTGATGAAGGAGGTCAACCGGAAGATGAACATGTCCGAGATCGTCATCGTCTACGGGCAGACCGAGACTGCGCCGGGTATCACCATGACCACCACCCGGGACCCGCTGGAACGCCGGGTCTCGACAGTGGGACGGGTCTTCCCACACACCGAGATCAAGATAATTGACCCAAAGAGCGGAAAGGTTGTGCCCCGGGGCGAGATCGGGGAGATCTGCGCACGCGGCTACTGCGTGATGAAGTGTTATTACCACAACCCGAGCGCCACCAATGCCACTCTCGACGAAAACCGCTGGAACCACACCGGGGACCTCGGGACCATTGACGAGGAAGGATACGTGAAGATCGTGGGTCGCTTGAAGGACATGGTCATCCGTGGCGGCGAGAACATATACCCGAGGGAGATTGAGGAGTTCCTTCACCACCACCCGAAGATCGCGGATGTGTACGTCGTCGGCGTCCCGGATGTCAAGTATGGCGAAGAGCTCTGCGCCTGGGTCATGGCCGAGAACGGGCACACTCTTACCGAGGAGGAGGTCAGGGAGTTCTGCCGTGGGAAGATCGCGCACTACAAGATCCCCCGGTATGTCATGTTCGTCACCGAGTTCCCGATGAGTATCACCGGGAAGATCCAGAAGTACAAGATGCGGGAGGCATCCATCAAGGCGCTCGGCCTTGAAGATGCATCGAAGATCGAGACGGCGTGAGGATGCCCAACCGAAAGAGCATCCGGCACAGTCCTGACGCTCAAAACCATTAAGTAACAGGTTAAAACTTGAATCTATGGAATCGATCATGCTGAAATGGGGGCTCATCCTAAAATCGCTGGGGCTAACTCTTATCCTTCTCGTCATACGGTTCCTGTTCGACTCCTTGAACCTCGACATCCTGACACTCTCCACGCTCGTCACCGCCTTCATCGGAGGCGCGATCTTTACTGTCGCTATCATATTCACGGGGACGCTCGCCGACTACAAGGAGAGCGAGAGGATCCCCGGTGAAATGGCTGCATCGATCCGGGCGCTCTTCATAGAAAGCAACTTCTACCGGCAGGACCCTGGATTCGTAGCGGGGATGCAGCAGCACGTATTCGATCTGCTTGCCACCATCAACTCCAACTTCCGGGGCAATACCTGGGATGCCCGAAAGATTGGTTCGGCAATGGAGGCAGTGAACCGCGATATCATCACACTGATCGACAGGAACGTCGCCCCCCCAATGATCGTCAAGCTCCGGGCCGAGTTGACGTCGATTGATCGTATCTCAAACAGGATCCGCCAGATCGCGGAAACATCGTTCATCCCGGCAGCGTATTCAATTGCGGAACTTGCGACTGCTGCCGTAATCATCCTGCTCTTTTTCGTAAAACTTGAGCTTGTGGAGGGTTTTGTCCTCTTTACCGTCCTGTCGATGCTCCTGATTGCTCTGATCCTGCTAATCAAGGACATGGACAATCCCTTCGAGGTAGGAAAGCACACCTTCGCTGACATTGACCTCTTCCTGCTGTTCGAACTGGAAGAGGAACTTAAGGGATCGCTTGCGGTGAATAAGGATTAAAACAGAGGATTCCCGGGATGCAATTCTTCTTTTTATCATCCCAGACCCGGAAACCTGTTCCGGGAAAAATGGTTTCGGTAACTATCAAAATCCTGTCGATGGGCAAGGGATAAGGGGTCCGGGACTCCCACGATTCAGGTGTGAAGCAGGGAGGGATCTCGACCCGTGTGTCTGAAATTTTTTACTGGTCGGCGATCGAAAACAGTTTATATTGGCATTCAAAACGCAATTACTATCGGATATTCACAAAATAAAAGAGAATTCAGCCTCAATCTGGCGAGATGCCCCATACAGCCTGACAGAAAAACCGATGGTGAGATGGGGACTTTTCCCTATAACTGTATCCTCAGGTCATGTCTGTTGCTCGATTAACAAGCGCCGCGGCAGCCTTTGCAGCGCCTGAAAGGATCTCGGCCTCCCCGGGGACAACCCGGTCCTTCATCAATATCCTTCCCTGGCAGATGGTGGTCTTCACTGCGTTCCCCGAGCAGGAATAGACCAGGTTCGAGGCGGCATGGTGCAGAGGAGTATTGCATACAGCATGGGAGTCCACCAGGATGAGGTTCGCAGGCTCCCCGGAGGCAATCACGCCCCGCCCGAACCCAAGGGCCTTTGCGCCTGCGGAGGTCGCCATCGCGAGCGCCTCGCCTGCGGGAAGCAGGGTGGGGGAGTTCCAGGCATGTTTCTGGAGGAGCGAGGCGATCTTCGTCTCCTCGAAGAGGTCCAGGTTGTTGTTTGAAGCACATCCATCGGTCCCGAGGGTGACGGATGCTCCTGCCTCCGACAGCCAGTGATAGGGCATGGCCCTCCCTGTTGCAAGTTTCATATTGCTTGCCGGGTTGTGGGAGACGTGCACCCCTCTCTTTGCGAGGAGGCCGCACTCGTCCTTGTCAAGCCAGCAGCAGTGGGCGGCGACCGTCCGGGGCGTCAGGACACCGCATTCGTCGAGTATCTGTACCGGGCGCTTCTTCCACTGTGAGACTGCGTCATGCACCTCTTTTTCTGTCTCGCTCACGTGTACGTGGATTCCGATCTTCTCTTCGGCTGCGAATTCCGAGACCCACCTGAGCCCTTCGGGTGAGACTGTATAGACGGCATGCGGTCCGACGGCTGCCCTGATCCGGGGGTTCTGCATGCGCCTGATCGATGCGACCAGCCGCTCGGTTGCCCTGCACTCCGCCTCACGCCTTTCATCAGAGAAGAAGTCGATGAAGCCGTACGAGAGGACTGCACAGAGCCCCATCTCGTCGACCGCCCGGGCAGCGTCCTCCATGAAGAAGTACATGTCATTGAAGGCGATCGTCCCTGACCTGATCATCTCGAGGCATGCGAGTTTCGTGCCCCAGTAGATGTCATCTCCAGTCAGGTGGGCTTCAAGGGGCCATATCTTCTGTGTCCACCATTCCTGCAATGGCATGTCGTCGGCATACCCCCTCAGCAAGGTCATGGCAGCGTGGGTGTGAGTATTCACCAGGCCAGGGAGTGCCAGGTCGCCTCCCCCTTCGATGCAGGTCTCAGCCTGGCTGCGGAAGGTGCGTCCGATATCCTCACCCACCGAAATGATAGTCCCGGTCTCGTCTATAAAGATGTCCTGGAACGTTCCATTCACGATGACCCGCTCGATCAGGAGCGAAGTACTTTTCGTTTTCGTCAGTTTCATGAGAATGTCACCTATCCGAGGTCCCGGATGATTCGGGATACGATCGCCTCTGTTCGCTCTTTATGGCGCGCCGAGCATTCCACGATCCGCTCATAGGTGAGCAGCTCGTCCGAAAGCCCGTTTGCGTAGTTGTCAATGGTGCAGAGGGCTGCAACCTCCATCCCGAGTTCGACTGCAAGGGTTGCCTCGCTTGCAAGGGTCATCCCCACGATATCGCCGCACAGGGCAAGGGCCCTGACCTCGGCCACCGTCTCGATCCTCGGCCCCATGGTCTGGACGTAGGTCCCCCCGAATATTGCCTCGGGGACGATCTCCTTCAGCCGGTTCGACAACTCAGGGGAGAATCCAGGATGCACGTGGCAAATGGCATGATCATGGAGAGTGGGAATGAGTGCGGAGGAGAAATAATCGGTCGGGATCACCATGCTCCCCGGCGCGATCTCCTTCTTGAGCGACCCCGAAGATCCGAGCACGACCAGGCGGTCCACCCCAAGAAGCGCGAGGGCCGACAGGTGGGAACGGTAGTTGATGCGGTGGGGGGGAGTGTTTCTCTGGTGGCGGAGAAGAAGGGCAATCCCCCCAGCCATTACCTCGCTGTTGCCAAACGGAGTATGCACCACCCTCTTCTCCAGGGGGGGAAGCCTTGCATACAGGAGGCTTGTTCCCCCGATGATCCCGAGCATCAGGTCTCACCCAGGGGAGTTGTGCAGTTCATGATCTCTCAATAAATATTCTGGTGAGACCGAATGTTCTGACTTTCGGTGCATCCTGACGCAAAAATTGCAATACCTGTATCAGCATGCCGCTCATATCCTACACCCATGGGCAGGTTCGGTATTGTCGACGACGAGCGGATAAGGAGAGGGGAATGCACTGATATCTATTTCATGAGGAGCGAGGCGGTCCTCTCGGCATCCGGCCGGAATCCCCGGGTTGCCATGGAGGTCACGGCCTCCATGGTCCCGGGAGGCGCCGGAATCCTCTGCGGGATAGAGGACGTCATATCCCTCCTTGAAGACCTCCCCCTGGATGCATCTGCCATGCCGGAAGGTTCGCTCTTCTCCCCATGGGAGCCAGTCCTGCGGATAGAGGGCAGATACCGCGACATTGCCCGGTACGAGACGGCGATCCTCGGATTTCTCTGCCACGCATCAGGAATCGCAACGGCAGCTGCCAGGATAAAGGCCGTGGCCGTTGATCGGGAGATCTTCTCGTTTGGTTCCCGCCGGCAGCACCCGGCCATTGCCACAATGGTCGAGCGATCGGCCTGGATTGGCGGTGTCGATGGGGTGAGCAATACATGTGCACCCGACGGGCTTCCGCTCGCGGGGACCATGCCTCATGCGTTCGTGATGTGCTATCCTTCTCCCGAAGAAGCATTCATGGAATTCGACCGACATTCCCCGCCCGGCGTCCCCCGCATAATGCTCTGCGACACCTTCTGCGACGAAAAGAGGGAGTCACTCACCGGTGCACGCTGCGGCGCAGAAGCGGTCAGGCTCGATACTCCCCGGTCTCGGAGGGGCGACATGCGCGCGATCCTCGAGGAGGTGCGCTGGGAACTCGACGCCGCGGGCTACCCGGATGTCAGGATATTCCTGTCAGGAGGCGTCACCCTCGATGACGTGGCCCGGTACCGGGATATCGTAGGGGCTTTTGGGGTCGGAGGAGCGATCGCCAACGCACCCGTGATCGATTTTGCCATGGACATGGTAGAGAAGGAGGGGAAGAAATGCGCAAAGAGAGGGAAGCGGAGCGGCGCCAAGCAGGTATGGGAGTTAGCAGGGGGGAGGCATGTCACGCTGCCCGTAGAGGTGGCGGGCCCGGCCGGTGCAGAACCTCTCCTCCAGCCGCGGGTCCGCGAGGGTTCCGTGCTCTCCCGGTCTACCGTCGAGGAAGCCAGGCAGCGTGTACTCGCCCGCATCCCAATCCTCCGCGACAGCGGGCAGGGAGGACAGAGAGGCCGCGCGTGAAGCGGGGGGATGGGGAAAAGACCCGGAAAGGTGAGAGCACACGGTTTTTTCTCAAACCGGGAAACAATTCTTTTAACCCCCTGCAGCATACATTGTAGGCACGGGCCGATAGATCAGCGGAAGATCGCTTCCTTGGCATGGAAGAGGCCGCGGGTTCAATTCCCGCTCGGTCCATCACGGCACCCGGACTATCAAACCGGAGTGTTTTTCCCCACTGGAAAAAATTCTTTTGTGATACATTTTGGGGATCAAAGAGTGGATAATTCCGCAGGACGAGGTGTTCTTCAGCCTCTTTGAGAGGCTGGCCGCAGTGGTGGTCCTTGCCTCCTACCGTATCGTGGACCTCGTGGACGACTATACCTCTGTCCGGGAGAAGGTCCACCAGATCGAGCAGCTCGAGCACGAGGGCGACAGGATCACCCATGAGATCTATGAACAGCTGAACCAGACGTTCATCACTCCTCTGGACCCGGAAGAGATCTCGAAGCTTGCCTCCGCGCTCGATGATATCCTGGATTACATCAAGAGCACTGCCACGAGGATGTACCACTATGGGATCCCCGAGACGGATATGCACATGGTGGAACTCGCAAAACTCATCCAGCTCTCCGTCGTCGAGCTGGAAGAGGCGGTCAAGGGGGTACGGTCAATGAAGAACCCCCGCCAGATAGAACAGCGATGCATCGAGGTCAACAGGCTTGAAAACCTCGCAGACGACGTCCTCCATAAGGCCTACGACGACCTCTTCAAGTCGACAGATGCCATCGCCATCATCAAGCGCAAGGACATCTACGAGCACCTTGAGATCGCCACCGACAAGTGCGAGGACGTCGCAAATGTCCTCTCGGACATCGCGATACGCCATTCATGAGTGAGCAATGGAGAATATCGTCATCGCCGGGATATTCCTCGCACTCCTCTTCAATTTTGTCAACGGCCTCAATGATGCGGCAAATTCCATCGCCACCGTCGTAGCCACCCGTGTGCTCACCCCCTTCCAGGCAGTGCTGATGGCAGCGTTCTTCAACATGGCGGGGCCTTTCATCTTCACGACCGTGGTCGCAAAGACCATCGGGAAGGGAATCGTCGAATCCGGTTTCCTCACGACTGAAGTCATCCTGGTCGGCATGAGTGCGGCGGTCTTCTGGGTGTTCATCTCGTCCTATGCGGGGATCCCCATCTCTGCAAGCCATGCCCTCGTGGGCGGCCTCATAGGCTCCGCGATTGCGTTCGGGGGCATTGGTTCGGTGCTGTGGCCGTCAACAGATCTGTTCCTTCGGGCGGTGACGATTGCAGCGGTAGGCGGGATCTGCGGCGCGTTTGTCCTCTCCCTTGCCGCGAGGAGCAAGGGTGAGGAGAACTGGCCTGAGTATACCGCGCTCGGGGCGCTGTGCGGGATGTCCATCGTGATCCCAACGGGAGTGATCACCGGGGTCCTGCCTGTAAGCGGGATCCTCGCAATCATCATCTTCATCGTTGTCTCACCCACCCTCGGGATGATCTCCGCGTATCTCCTGGGAATGGTCATCATCAGGCTGTTCCGGAACGCAAACTCAAAGTGGATGAATATGATCTTCTCAAAACTGCAGATCTTCTCTGCCGCTTTTTACAGTATAGGGCACGGGAGCAACGACGCCCAGAACGCAATGGGAGTCATCACTGCACTCCTTGTAGCCGCAGGGATCCTCTCAGAGTTCATCGTCCCCGCGTGGGTCATCATCATATCGGGCCTCGCCATCGCGCTCGGGACCTTCCTCGGCGGCTGGAGGGTCGTGGAGACGATGGGCAAGAAGATCACGAAACTTCGCCCCTACCAGGGGTTCTGCGCGGAGACGGGCGGGGGAGTGGTCCTCTCCTTTGTCACGGCGTTCGGTGTCCCGGTCTCCACCACTCACGCAATCAGCGGCTCCATCATGGGAGTGGGGGCCACCAGGGGCTATTCGGCAGTGCAATGGGGAATCGTCCGCCGGATCGTCGCTGCATGGGTCCTGACGATCCCGCTCACGGCGACCTGTTCGTTTGCTGCGTTCCTTGCATACCGGGCAATCTTCGGGATCTGACCGGTCAGCAGGTCTGGACCCGGGAAAAATATGCACAGTACGCATGCACCGGGCATTCACTGCATCGGGGGTTCCTTGCAGTGCATGTGGCCCGCCCGTGCCGGATGAGGAGGTAGTTCAGGTCCCCCCAGACCTTTTCTGGGAAAAGGGCCATCAGGTCGCGTTCGATCCGGGCAGGGTCCGGGTGGGAAGAGAACCCGATGCGCACCGAGACCCTGCGGACATGGGTGTCAACGGCGATCCCCTCATTGATGCCGTACGCGTGGTTCAAGACGATGTTTGCAGTCTTGCGCCCGACGCCCGGAAGAGTGAGGAGGTCGTCCATCGTACACGGCACCCGGCCGTTGAACCGCTCGGCAAGTGCCCTTGCAGCGCCGATGATATGTGCGGCCTTGGCATGGTAGAACCCGAGGCTCCGGATGATCGCTTCCACCTCCTCCTGGCGGGCTGCGGCGAGATCTCCGGGCTGAGGGTAACGTCGGAAGAGTTCATCCCTGACAGCGTTTACATTCCGGTCGGTAGTCTGTGCAGAAAGGATGGTGAGGACAAGGATCTGGTAGGGGTTCTCGAACCGGAGGAACGTGCGGGGTGAGGCCGGGTCATTGAATTCTCGGCGAAGCAAGGAATATACCCTGCACGCAGTCTCCCTGTCCATGGTCATGGGGTAGGGCAGATTCGAACTGCCGTCAAAGCGTCCCAAACGCTCTAGGATGGACCAGGCTACCCTACTACCCCAAACAAGATCACATGTTGGACAGGGGCCGGCAAATAGGTTATGGTGGGCTAGGGCTCTCGAGGGGAAGAGGGTTCTCCTGGTCCCCGATGACCATGGTGCCGGCATCCTCCGCTGAATACAGCACCCTCTCGAGGAGCCGGGGATCGCGGCCATCCAGCACGAGGAGGGGGATACGACTCCTCTCTACCACTTTTGCGGCCACCATGTCGACGACCGTGTTCGAACCGGCTGCAAGGCTCCCTGACCCGACAACCTCCAGCAGCTCCTGCGGGGTCATGCGCGAGAACTTCCTGGCCGCGGGGTCCTTCTTTGGGTCCGCGGAATAGATGCCGTCCACAGAGGTGAGGTTCACGAGCAGGGCAGCCCTGACCCGCTCGGCAAGGACCGCGGCGACCGCATCGGTGGTCTGGGCCGGGGTGACACCGCCCATCACAACGATCTTCCCCCTCCCGGAGTACTCCATCGCCTCCCCGGGTGTGAGCGCGACACGCGGATAGGCTGCCGTCCCGAGAGCCCCGATGAGGAGCGTCGCATTCAGCCGAGTGACCAGGATCCCAATCTCGTCGCAGAAGGCTTCGTCTGCCCTGGTATCCCTTGCGGCCTGGATATACCTCCGGGCTTCCCCACCCCCGCCGACCACCACGAAGAGGTCGACAGAGCGTGCCAGGCCGCACAGCACGGGAGCCCAGTCGCGAAGGGTATGCGCCTCGAGGGTTGGGAAGAGAATGGAGCCCCCGAGGGAGAGGACCAGGCATGTCATACTACAGTATCATTTCTCCATGCGGCACATATAGGTGTTGAAGATATGCTGCGATGTCCTTCCTGCGGGAGCAGGGATGTCTATTGCGTGGTGGGGGGCTATATCGGCCAGATCTATCGTTGCAAGTCCTGCGGGTACCGGGGGTCACTGATCATGGAGTGCGAAAGGCCCAAAGAGCGCGAGCCGGGTAAAGGCAGGGTTCCGCCTGAAGATCCGGGGCATCAATTTAATAATTCCTGCACGCCTGATTGAGAACATGCACAGGGCACTCCAGTGGTCTTTGGGAGAAGGTGGTGCGGTGCAGTGCTCGCTCTGCAGCCACCGGTGTCTCATCAAGGATGCAAGGACCGGGATCTGCGGGGTCCGGCGGAACGAAAACGGTGTCCTATATGCGACCACCTACGGGAAGGTGAGCGCAGAGGCAGTCGATCCCATCGAGAAGAAGCCCCTGTACCACTTCCTGCCCGGAACCCTCTCTTACTCACTCGGCAGTATCGGCTGCAACTTCCGGTGCGAGCACTGCCAGAACTGGCATATCTCGCGCGCAGAGCGGGACGCCTCGTCCCTTCCGGACCTCTCGCCCGAAGAAGGGGTCCGGAGGGCCAGGGCGGCCGGGTGCGCCAGCATCTCCTGGACCTATAATGAGCCTACCATATGGCATGAGTATGCCCTCGACATGGGGATGCGTGCAAGGGGAGAAGGGCTTGCGACAGTGTACGTGACCAACGGGTATATCACGGAGGAGGCGCTCAGGGAGCTCTCTCCCATGCTAATGGCATACCGTGTGGACATCAAGTCGTTCTCGGAGGATTTCTACAGGAGAGTGTGCGGCGCCCGCCTCCAGCCTGTGCTGGACTCCGCGGTCCTTGCCCGGGAACTCGGGATGCACGTGGAGGTCGTGAACCTTGTCATCCCTGGCCTCAATGACAGCACGGAGGAGACAGGAGCGCTCATCCGGTGGATCGTTGAACACCTGGGACCTGATACCCCTGTCCATTTCACCCGGTTCCATCCGGATTACCACATGCAGGACAGGAAGGCAACTCCTGTTGCGGTCCTCGAGCGTATCTATCACCAGGCAAAGGACCTGGGCCTCCGTTATCCCTACCTTGGCAACGTATTGTCGCACCCCTTTGAGAGTACCTACTGCCCACGGTGCGGGGCGCTCTGTATCGAACGGAGAGGTTTTTCTGCGGTGTTTCGTCACCTGGAAGGCCATACCTGCACGATGTGCGGTGAGCGTATCGAGTATGTCGGGAACCACTGATGATCCTGCCAAGCACACCCGGTTCCTCGCGGACCGGATGCTCGGCACTCTCTGCCGGTATCTGCGCTTCATGGGTTACGATACCGTGAGCGCTTCCGGATACAGGGAGGGAAATACCCGCGAGGATACGCTCCTCCTCATAAGGGCACAAAGCGAAGGAAGGGTGCTGCTCACCATGGACCGCGAGCTGGCAAGGAGAGGGGGCGAGGGAGCGGTCCTCCTCGAAGACCGTGATGTCATGGAACAGCTGCGGGTACTCGGGAGGAGAGGCCTGATTGTCCCTGCCCTGAGGCTCAACCGGTGTTCCCTCTGCAATACTCTCCTCCGCCCTGCAAGAGAAGATGAGATCTCCGGGGCCCGCAATGCTCCCCTGATCACGCCGGGCATGGAATTCTTCTGGTGCCCTCAGTGCAGGAAGCTCTACTGGCTGGGCTCCCACGGGAAGAACCTGGAAAAAAGAATAAAAGAGAATATATTGCAGGATTAAGCGGTTTTTGCGGTGGTCTTCTCGTTCACCTGGGCCCTGCGCTTCAGCCAGACCAGTTCCTTGCCGTCAAAGCCGAAACTCTGCATGGGAAGGATCTGGACTTCCGGAGGGATACCTGCAGCCTCTGCCCCCTGCGGGACCATGAGGATCAGGTGTGGGGAAGCCACTCCCGCGATGGGGTTCGATACGGCCATCTCTTTCAGCGCCTTGACGGTCTCTGCAGTCACTTTCCGGTCAAAGCTCACAAGGACCTGCGATCCTTCGAAGCGCCCGAGTAACCTCCGCGAAATGGAGAAACCCGGATCGGCACCGGCCCTGGGTGCCTTTTTGATCTGCCAGCCATCCACGCTTGGGTAAAGCCTCTTGAGCTCTCTTCGTACAAAATCATGCATGATGTCTTCGTTAGATCCCATGACGAATCACAGCAAGTGTTAGATGTACACTGGTATGGTAAAACAGTTTTGAAATGGGTATACTGCCCGTCAATCCTGGGGATACACAGCGCAAAAAGGCGGGCCCATTCCGGCAGCATGCTTATGTGCCCGGCAATTCACAGTGATACAGGAATCAGAACAGGGAGTCGATTATGGCCGGGCCTTCTCCAATGAAAGGGATGGTGCCCCGTGACAGGGAGCGATGCGACCTCCTTGAAGACCCGGGCCTCTTTATCAACAGGGAGCTCTCCTGGATCGAGTTCAACAGGCGGGTACTCGAGGAGGCGGCAGATTGCAGCCACCCCCTCCTGGAACGGGTCAAGTTCCTCTCGATCTTCGCCAACAACCTCGACGAGTTCTTCATGATCCGGGTCTCCGGGCTGCACCGGCAGGTGGAGCAGGGGGTCCTCGAGGCTCCCCCGGACGGCATGAGCCCGTCCAGGCAGCTCCGGGCAATACACCGGGCACTGCGTCCTCTTATCGGGGAGCAGATGGCGCTCTGGAAAGAGGCTCTCCTCCCCGCACTGGAGGCGTCCGGCATCTCGATCCTCCAGTACGGGGAGCTTGGGGGAGAGGACCGGGACTCTCTCGAACGCTTCTTCCGGCAGGAGATCTTCCCGGTCCTCACTCCCCTTGCGTTCGACCGCTCCCACCCATTCCCGTTCATCTCTAACCTCTCCATATCGCTCGCCGTGCAGGTGGAAGACCCCGGCGGCGGCGGGGAACGGTTTGCCAGGGTCAAGGTCCCCACCCACCTCTTCCCGCGACTGGTGCGTATCCCCGGGCATGATGCACCTGGGTCGCTGCACGATGATGTCCGCCTTGTTTTTCTGGAAGACGTCATCTGTGCCAACCTTGGCCACCTCTTTCCCGGGCTCGAGGTCGTTGCAGCGTACCCGTTCCGGGTCACAAGGGACGCGGACATGGAGATAGAGGAGGACGAAGCCTCCGACCTGCTGACTGCAGTAGAGGAAGGGGTGGAGATGCGGAGGACAGGGTCTCCCGTGCGAATCGAGGTCGTACCGGGAATGCCCGGGAAGATATGTGCTCTCCTCGGCAGGAAACTCGGGGTCCCGCAGCACATGTTCTATACCCAGGAGGCACCGCTCGGCATGGCAGACCTCATGCAGGTATGCTCACTTGACCGGCCCGACCTGAAAGACACCCCCTTTATCCCGTCGGTCCCGCCACCCCTTGAGAGAGAGGATGGTATCTTTCGCAGCATCAGGAAGAAGGACATCATGCTCTTTCACCCCTACGAGAGCTTCTCCCCGGTGGTGGCATTCCTGCGCCAGGCGGCCAGGGACCCCCAGGTCCTGGCTATCAAGATCACCCTGTACCGGGTCGGCGCACAATCCCCCGTGGTAAAAGCACTCCTCGAGGCCAGGGAGCGGGGCAAGGCAGTCGCCGCGCTGATTGAGCTCAAGGCAAGATTCGACGAGGAGAACAACATCGGGTGGGCGAGGGCGCTCGAGAGGGCGGGTGTGCACGTGGTCTACGGGGTCATGGGCCTCAAGGTGCATGCCAAGGTCTGCATGGTCGTGCGAAGGGAAAAGGATGGAATCACGAGGTACGTGCACCTCGGGACAGGGAATTACAATGCGTCGAGCAGCAGGATCTACACCGACATCGGCGTCCTCTCTGCAGACCCCGTGCTCGGAGAAGATGTGTCAGACCTCTTCAACAGCCTCACCGGGTATACCCGCATCCCTTCTTACCGGAGCCTCCTCGTCGCCCCCCAGTCGATCAGGAGCGAAATTCTCGCCCGCATCGAGCGGGAGATCGCACGGCACCGTGAGCACGGGGACGGCCGCATCATCTTCAAGATGAACGCGCTCGTTGACCGGGAATGCATCATGGCCCTCTACCGGGCATCGAAGGCAGGGGTCACGGTTATCCTCCAGGTAAGGGGTATCTGCTGTCTGCGCCCGGGGATACCAGGCACGAGCGATCGGGTTACGGTCACGAGCATGGTGGGGCGGTTCCTCGAGCATGCCCGGATCTACTACTTCCGGAACGGGGGGAATGAAGAGGTATTCCTCGGGAGTGCTGACCTCATGCCCCGGAACCTCGACCGGAGGGTGGAGGTGCTCTTCCCAGTCAGGGATCCTGATCTCCACCGGGCGATCGTGGATATCATCCTGCCTGTGCACCTCCGCGACAACGAGAAGACCCGGAAGCTGCTGGCAGATGGCAGCTATGTCCGTGTGGGGAGACAGGAAGGAGAAACAGTATGCAACGCCCAGGAATGGTTCATTGCACACAGGGGGTGCTGGCAGTATGGCAAAGAGACGAGGTGACCAAAACGGGAGGTTCTGCCGGTACGGTGCCTGGTACCTCTCCAGGGTCCACAGGGAGTTCTGCGCCGAGATAGAGGGAGTGAAGGAGGGCAGGGATACCGAGGCGGTACACCGGATGAGGGTAGCATCGCGGAGGTTGCGCGCAGGTCTCCCGCTCTTTTCCCGCTGCTTCTCAAAGAAAGTGTACCAGAAGGTCTCACGCGGGGTCCGCCGGATCACGAGTGACCTTGGGGATGCCCGGGATCTTGATGTCCAGATAGGATACCTTGAAGGGCTGATTGAGGGTCTCCGGGTGGATGATGGGCCGGAGGTGAGGGGATGCATGGCGATCCTCTCCAGGAAAAGGGAGTTGAGGGATGCCCTGCAGCCAAAAGTGATCGCAGACTGTGTGCGCCTCGAAGAGAAGGAGATACCTGCACTGCTTGAAGAGGAGATTGGAGCGTGGGATATCCCTGATGGTCCCCCCCACAGGCTCCCTTCCCGGGGGTTTCCCATGAAGAGATCCGGGAGAGCGATCCAAAAAAAGATCGAGAAGCTGCTCTCGTACGCCCAGTCGGTTCGGGACCCGGATGCTGCCGAGGCGCACCATGCGATGCGGATCGCCGCAAAGAGGCTTCGATACGTGATCGAAGTCTATGCCCCTCTCTACCGGAATGAGTTGAAACCCATACTCAAACGGTTAAAGGCGCTCCAGGAGATTCTCGGGAATCTCCATGATTGCGATGTGTGGATCATGGAACTGCAGGATACCCTTCAAAGAAGAGAGGACCAGTCGACGGACCGCGATCCGGAACTCGAGGCAGGGATGGCTTTCATCCTGAAAGACCGGAGAAAGGCGAGGGCCGCGCATTACCTTGCCCTGAAGGAGGAATGGGAAGCGCTCACGGCAAGCGGGCTATTCTCCGATCTCATCGGTATCGTATCTTCAAGTACGAAGCAGGCGTGCAGATCATCCTCTTTCACCCCGCGATAGAAAGGTATAACTGGTGCATTCCCCGATAGAATGAATAAATTGGAGTGATTTTTCGTCATTTCCAGGCACCATGATCGTGATCGGCATTGACCCGGGACTGGCAACCGTGGGATATGGAGTACTGGCAAAGCAGGACGGCAGGACGGTCCCGCTCACGTACTCCTGTATCCGCACCTCGGCTGCCAGGGGCGGTACGCCTGAGCGCCTGGAGAGGATATTTGACGTGATCTCTGCCATCCTTGACGAATATGGCCCTGGATGCATGGCCATGGAGAAGCTCTTCTTCTCCCGGAATGTCACTTCGGCGCTGGGAGTCGCAGAGGTGAGGGGAGTGATCATGCTCGCTGCCAGGAAGCGAAGGATACCCGTCGTTGAATACACCCCAAATCAGGTCAAGCAGGCGATCACTGGGTCAGGGAAAGCAGACAAGAGGCAGATGCAGGAGATGATCATGCGCCTCCTCTCCCTCCCGGAACTGCCGAGGCCCGACGATGTCGCCGATGGCCTCTCAGTTGCCCTCTGCCATGTCCACAATGCGAGGGATGAGCGATGATCGCAAGGCTCAGGGGAGAGATCGTAGGAGGTGGCGATGGATACGTGATCCTTGAATCCGGCGGCATTGGCTTCCAGGTCTTCATGCCCGGGCCCGTCGCTGAAGAGGCACGAAAATCCTCCGACGAAGTAGTGATATATACTCACCTGGTTGCAAGGGAGGATACGATGGCGCTCTATGGGTTTCTCACCCCCGGTGACCTTGAGATGTTCCGGCTGCTCATTACGGTCAACCGGGTTGGTCCGGCCCTCGCGACGGCCATCCTCTCGCAGATGACGGCCTCCGACCTTGCAGTGGCCGTGATCGGGGGAGATGAAAAGGCGTTGACGCGGGTGTCGGGAGTGGGGCGGAAGAACGCAGGAAGGATCATCCTCGAGTTGCGGGACAGGATGAAGAAGAAGGCAGCCCTCATCATCGGAGGCCAGGATGCCGGGATCGACCCGCTCCGAAACGATGCCGAGAGTGCCCTCCTGGCCCTGGGGTTCTCCCCGCGCGAGTCAAGGGATGCGGTCTCGGAGGCACTCTCCGGCATGACCCATCCAGGCGTTCAGGATGTAATCAAGGCAGCTCTTCGGATACTGAGGGAGCGTTGACCGCCATGGAGGAAGAGGTGGTCTCGCCCGGCCCACACGAGGGCGAGGTTGACGACCCGGCAATCCGCCCGGACCGTTTCAGGGACTTTATCGGCCAGGAGACCCTGAAAGAGACACTTCGCATCGCGATCGAGGCCGCCAGGAGACGCGGCGAACCCCTGGACCATACCCTCTTTTCTGGGCCGCCTGGCCTTGGGAAGACCACCCTTGCCCATATCATCGCACGGGAGATGGGGTCCTCCATCCACTGCACCAGCGGACCGGTGCTCGAAAAACCGGGTGACCTGGCAGCGATCCTCACCCTCCTCAAGAGGGGCGACGTCCTCTTCATCGACGAGATCCACCGCCTTCATACGGTGATTGAGGAGATCCTCTACCCTGCGATGGAGGACTTCTTCATCGACGTGATGATAGGGGAAGGGCCGAGTGCACGCTCCATCAAGATCACGCTCGAACCATTCACGCTGGTGGGGGCCACGACGCGGATAGGGCTGCTCGGGTCTCCCTTCAGGGACAGGTTCGGGCTCATCTCCCGTCTCTCCCTCTACAGTCATGAAGACCTGGCGAAGATCGTGGAGCGGAACGCTGCGATCATGGGCATCGCGATCGTCCCTGAAGGGAGCATGGAGATCGCGAGGCGGAGCAGGGGCACACCGCGCATCGCGAACAGGCTCCTTCGACGAGTGGGGGACTATGCGCTCGTGCGGGGCAGGGGAGTGGTGGACCGCGAGGTGGCCGACCGGGCGCTCTGCATGCTGGGGGTGGACAGCCTCGGCCTCGACGAGCTGGACCGCCGGATCCTCAAAGTGATCGTCGAGGAGTTCGGAGGGGGCCCCGTCGGGGCAAAGACGATCGCCATCGCAGTCGGGGAGGACACGAGGACGGTGGAAGAGGTCCACGAGCCTTACCTTATCCAGGCAGGGTTCATCAAGCGCACCCCACAGGGGAGAGAGGCCACCCCTGCAGCCAGGGGCCACCTCACCCGGCAGTGGTGGTGATACGGGCGGAAAACAGTGCGTTTTTGGGGATAATATAAATACTCGGAGATATTATCGGAAAATATACCAGAATTCCGCAGATCTCAATACATCAATCTCGTGGGGAGGAGAATGGGATCGGGCGGAGTGATGGAGGGGCTGTCATGCAGAGTGCATGGAGGGAAAAAAAGATTTGGAGAGGGTATGCAGGGGTAGTGTTGCTGGTCCTGGCGCTTGCATCGTGCGGGCATGCGGCGGGTTCCGAGATACGGGCGACCACCTGCAGTATTCCATCCCCTGGTGAGACAGGGGAATGCACGCTCATCCTTGACCGGGTCTCGCCCGGGCTTTCGGAGTTTGAGGTGCAGGTGACACTTGAGAACCCTGCAATCGGCAAGATCACGGGGATACGGTTTCCATCTTGGGCGAACCTGAACAGCAAGAGTAAGGTGCCGGCAGATTCCGTCGTGCTGAAAGGTGCCGATGCGGGGAGAAAGGTCGGCCCCGGTCAGAGCGAGGTAGTCCTTGCCACGCTTACCATCCGCGGGGATGCCACCGGTACGTGCGGGATCCAGGTAGTGGTGCTTGGGATGAAGGACGAGGCCGGGTCGCCGTACCTCATTGCAGGAAAAGACGGGACCCTGACTGTGCGGGAACCGCCTGAAGATATCCCTGAGAGGGAGAGTTCTGCGGGATCATCCTCTCTCCTGCCCCACGACATGGGAGTTCAAATTATTTTGATGCCGACGCTGACTCCCGCTCCTCCAGGACCAGAGGTGACGGCCGTTCCGGAAGAATCCCTTCCCATTCCCCCTGATACCTTTAGGGAGAATAATATCGGGAGTGATGACCAGGATCCTGAAAATCCAGGCACAGAAGAGAAGACAGGGGTCCTCTGCACCGATTCAGAACCGGGTGGTGCGAAGGTGACGGTAGACGGCCGCATCATCGGTAAAACTCCCCTTTGCATAGTACTTGATGAGGGGGCCCACCATCTCTTTGTCTCGGCAGAGGGATACTCCCCCTGGGAAGGAGAGGTGTTCGTCTCCTCGACCGAACAACCCAATCGTGCATATATCATCCTCGAAGAGGAACGGGTATACACCATCACCGCCGGCACGGGGACCCATGGCTCCGTGCATCCCTCAGGGAGCGTGAGGGTCGGCCATGGGGAATCGGCTGTGTTTACCTTCTCGCCTGACCCGGGGTACCGTCTGGGCGGAATACAGATTGATGGAGTTTGGTATGATGCCAAATCTCCTGTCCTGTTCGAGGATGTGACCACCAACCATTCTCTGTGGGGGACTTTCACTCCGATCCCTCCCCCTGTAGCAGGTTTTTCGGCGAACCGAACCGAAGGATATGCGCCCCTGGGAGTCCTTTTCCGGGACCAGACCACGGGTGAGGTGTCTGGAATGCTCTGGGAATTTGGCGACAATACGAGTTCGTTTGAAACCTCCCCTGTGCATACGTACGTGCGGACAGGGAGCTACACGGTGAGCCTTGAAGTGTGCGGGGCAGGCGGGTGCAATCTCTCCCGCAAGGAGCATTACATCATTGTCAGAGAAAAAGAACCGCTCATTGCAGATTTCACAGCCAATGCCACCTTTGGTCCCGCACCACTCTGTGTCCAGTTCCAGGACAATTCCACCGGGAATCCCGCATCCTGGTACTGGGACTTCGGGGACGGGACCAATTCCACGGGTCCCTCCCCCTGCCACCTCTTTGCTGCACCGGGTATCTATACAGTCCGCCTCATCATCGTTGCCGATGATGGCGTGACGGAGGCAGCAAAGGAAGGGGTGGTGAACGTCAGTCCGCAGGTCATTGGAGGAAGTGTGGGATTCTTCGAAGTAAGGTGTCCTGCAGAAGGGGCGCATGTCTTCCTGGATGGACGATACAAGGGCCCGGTTGAGAACGGGTCGCTGACCATCCCTGTCTATGTCACCGCAACCCCCTCTCGCATCATCCAGGTGAAAGCAGAAGGATACCTGCAATATTATGGATACCTGCAGGACTATCCAATGGAAGGAGAGACCATAGTGCTGGAGATCCCCCTCCAACCCGCCCTCTCAAACGGCTCGGTCGCGGCGAGGTTCCAGGTACCCCCTCTTATGGGGAACCTCTCACTCTCCGGGTCCTCTCCCCTCGTGTGAAGTATCCCCCTTCCCCGTATATTGGTACCGCTCCAACATTTTTTCTTCACGCAAGCCCTACTGATACAGCATGGAGCAGTGCGATGTCACCGGCCTCTCGCCGAGGAAAGTCGCGTACCTGAAGTATCTTTACGACAGAGAAGGGACGGCAAGAACGGGAGAGATAGCGACCCACTTCACCATTGATCCCTCCACGGCTACGAAGGCTGTCCGTGAACTCTCTGCCGCGGGCCTTGTGGACCACCGGCCTTATTCGGGCGTGAGGCTGACGGAGAAAGGACAGGAGTGTGCTGAATTCCTCGTGAGGCGACACCGTATCCTGGGGCTCATCCTTGCCCATTATGGCCTTGAAGGGGAAGAGGCATGCAGGGAGGCGGAACGGTTCGAGTCATACGTCACAAGCGATGCCATCAACAAGATGTGCGAGTCGATGGGCCACCCGACCCGCGGGATATGCGGCACCATCAGCCATGGGCGGGGATGCGGTATTGACGATCAATGAGAGGAGCGGGCATGGATTGGTGCCCCGGACTCTCCGGGATCGGCAGGTATTCATTGGGAGAGGAGGCGACCGGTCCGCATCCTTTTTGATACTGCTCGTCCTTGCCGCACTATGCCTTGCAGGGTGCCTCGGAGGGAAGACAGGAGATGAGCCCTGGCAAAACGCGGCCGGGGATGGGCCTCGGCTCAGCGTGGTTGTCACGCTCCTCCCACAGGAGGAGGTTGCCAGGGCCGTGGGAGGTGAGAGGGTTTTTATCACGGTCGTCGTGCCACCCGGTGTTGAGCCGCATACCTATGAGCCTTCTGCCGCGCAGATCGTCCAGATATCCCGGGCAGATCTTTACCTACGACTCGGCCCGGGTTTGCTGCCTTTCGAAGATGCGCTGGTTGATCGCCTCAAAACCCTGAATCCTGGCATGAGGATTGTCGACACATCGAGGGGGGTCTCCCCTATCACGATGCCAGGACAGGGGCATGACACCGCCAAGGGAGTCGACCCGCACGTATGGCTCTCTTTGGCTCACCTGCGCCTCATGGCAGGGAACATGGCGGATGCATTTATTGCCGCAGACCCTGCGCATGAGGAGGCTTATGCCGCCTCGAGGGACGAATATATCGCCAGGGTCGAGGACACGGACAGGAGGATAAGGGGCTTGCTTCTGGGGATGGAGGGAAAGCCGTTCCTGGTCTTCCACCCTGCATGGGGGTACTTTGCCCGGGAGTACGGGCTTGTCCAGGTGGCAGTGGGCGAGGACGGCAGGGAACCCGGCGCAAGAGGGCTCTCATCGCTGATAGCGCGTGCAAGGGAAGAAGGGATACGGGTGGTCTTTGCAGAACCTCAGTATGACACGAGGGGGAGCGAGGTGGTCGCCCGCGAGATAGGCGGAAGGGTGGTCCTGATCGATCCTCTCGCCCCGGATACCCTTGCGAACCTTGAACGGGTCGCGTCCGAGATCTCCGAGAGCTACGGCGGTATGAAGGAGGAGGGGGAGAATCGTGATCCCGGCCATTGAGGTAAAGGATGTCTCGTTTGGGCAGAATGGAAACCTTATCCTCGACAGGGTATCGTTGTCGGTCATGGAGGGCGACATGTACGCCCTTATCGGGCCAAACGGCGGGGGAAAGACCACCCTTCTTAAGATCATCCTTGGCCTCGTACCTGCACGGGCTGGATCGGTCACTGTCTATGGGCAAAGTCCCCGGCAGGGAAGAGAGCTGGTGGGGTACGTACCCCAGTTCCGGACCTTTGATTTCCGCTATCCCATCACTGTGAGGGAGATGGTCCTTTCCGGGAGACTCTCCCATACCCGAGGCGTGCTCAGGCGATACCGAGAGGAGGACCACGCGGCGACCCGGGAAGTGCTTGAACGACTGGATCTCGCGGGACTCTCGGACCGGACGCTCTCGCACCTCTCGGGGGGAGAGCAACAGAGGGCGATCCTCGCGCGTGCCCTGGTGGGCAACCCCCGCGTGCTGATCCTCGACGAACCAACAGTGTACATCGATACACCCACTGCCTTTGAGTTCTTCGATATACTCAAGGACCTGAAGAGGTCGATGACCATCCTCCTGGTGAGCCACGATATCGGGGTCATCTCAAGGCACGTGACCAAGGTTGCATGCCTGAACCACACGCTTCACACCCACAATACGCCCGAGATCACCGAGGACATGATTGCTGCAACCTACCATTGCCCGGTGGATCTCATCGCCCACGGACTGCCTCACCGGGTGTTCGGCGACCACGGGGGGAGGGAAGGCAAATGATCGGACCGGGGATCCTGGAGTACGAGTTCTTCCAGAATGCCATTCTTGCCGGTCTCCTTGCAAGCCTCTCCTGCGGTATCATCGGCAGTTACGTCGTGGTGAAACGCATGGTCTCGATCTCTGGGGGCATCTCCCACGCAGCTTTCGGAGGAGTGGGCCTTGGATATCTCTTCGGCGTGGACCCCCTGGCAGGGGCATTCGGGTTCACCACCGCGGTGGCGCTTGGCATAGGTGTCCTTAAAGAGAAGGCAGGGCAGAACCTCGATACGCTGGTTGCAGCCGTCTGGGCAGCCGGGATGGCAGTGGGGATCATCTGCATCAGTCTTGCGCCTGGGTATGCCCCGGACCTCTTCAGCTATCTCTTCGGAAACATCCTGCTGGTGCCGCGGTCGGATATCGTCATGATGGGGGTGCTGTGCGGGGTGGTCCTTGGTGTTGTGGCAGTTCTTTACACGCAGTTGCAGGCGGTCACCTTCGACGAGGAATACGCCCGCGTGATGAACCTGCCTGTCACCTGGTTATCGCTTCTCCTCCTGGTGCTGGTCGCCATCACGGTGGTCATGCTCATACGGGTGGTGGGAATCATCCTCGTCATTGCCCTCCTCACCCTCCCTGCGGCGACGGCCCGCGGGTTTTCAAAGACACTCTTTTCCATGATGGCATTGTCTGTGTGCCTGGGCCTCGTATTCTCACTCGGGGGGCTCTGGCTCTCCTACCTCCTCGATATTCCTTCAGGGGCAACGATCATCCTCTTCGCGACTGCCGGGTACGTGATCTCCCTCCCCTTTTCCCGGATTGGGGGTGGGTGACGTCAGAAAAAGTCCTGATCCAGGCAATCTTCCCAAGGCAGGCGTCCCTCAGCGGGAATCTCCTGTATAGATGCGGCCGCTCGCCGTGCAATCTTTGGCCCGAGAAGAAATGGTATCGCACCTCTCATCCTTACTGTCCTCTCCAGGATGCCACTCCCTCGAAATGGAATGGTTGAGAAGGTGCGGCAGAGAATCTCCTTCAAGCTCGTGTATCTCACCCAGTTCCGCCCTGCGCACTTCTGTCACGAGTCTTCGCCCGAATATCCTCCGGAAATTTCCTGCTTCATGCTCGATCCCCCACAACTCGAGCTGGCAGTCTCCCACGGCGCTGATGAGCAGGACCGCATTCTTCCCGGTGGTTCCCTGGAACGCGGCATGGCGCACGAGGGCAGCATGACTCCGATCGAGGCTCTCGGCCATCCGGAGCAGTGCGACAAGCGCCCGTGCCCTCTTCTGGTCTGCCGGGTCGAGTCCCGTTGATGCCAGTTCCTGTTTTCCCGGGGCTTTTTTCCGGTGAAACCGTGCGATGGTTGCCATGATCAACGCCTCTTTTCGGGAGAACCCTGGCAGGTCGCTGTTGCTGATGAGGTAGTGGGAGTGGACCTGGTGGTCCTGGTAGGAGATAAACGACCCCACATCATGCAGGAACGTCGCATAAAGGAGGAGCTCCCTCTCCTCCTGCCCGAATCCGTGGAGCCCTGCCTTTCCCGCGGAGTCAAAGAGCTCCAGTGCGATCTTTGCCACGGTCCTTGCATGGAACTCGTTCACTCCGCATGAGCGGGCGAATTGAAGGACACTCCGATCACGGACAGTGAGCTGGCCCAGGAGTGGAAACCCCTCCATCCTGGTGAGGTAATCTGCGAGGAGCCCGTCCTGAAGGCCTCTTCCGGTGATCTCAATCCTATCTATGGAGAGTGCCTCCATGAGGCAGTCCAGGACTGCTGCTCCGGCAATGATAATGTCTGCCCGGTCAGGGTTGATACCAGGGACATTCCGTCTCTCCTTGAGAGGCAGTGAACAGAGAAGTGAAATTACGCGGGAGAGGCTCTTTCGATCAAGGACTTCAGGGCCAGATGATCTCGACTGGTTATTGATCCGGCTTGCGATCTCCCCCAGGTTTATGATGGTCCCTGAACTTCCGATTGCCCTCCCTGGTATCTTCACGGGGAACCTGGAGATTTCCCTTGCGATTACCTCGTGCACGTAGCGGCAGATCGATTCGTATCGTTTTTTTGAGACGCTGCCATCAAAGCCGCGTACAAAGAACTGGTTCGTCAGGCGGATGGCACCAAGCGGCAGCGAGGCAAGCACCTCATAGGTGTGCTGTCCGCCAACGATAATCTCTGTGCTCCCGCCGCCGATATCAACGAAGACTGCGCGTTCGTCTCCCAGATGCGTATTGCCAGCAACGCCGAGATAGATGAGCCTTGCCTCCTCTTCGCCCGATATGACCCGGACATCGAGGCGGGCCTCCTGCCTGAGACGGTGGAGGAGTTCATTCTTGTTCATCGCCTCCCTCGTGGCAGACGTCGCCACTGCCACATACTCTTCAACACCAAAGGAATGCGCGAGGTCGATGAACCTCTGGCAGACCACCACCGCCCTCTCGATGGCACTTTCCCTTATGCAGTGGTCATCGAAATCCCCTTCTCCCAGGCGCACGACCTCTTTCTGCCGGGTGAGCACCTGGTAGGTGCAGTCCCTGTGGAGGCAGACCACCAGGAGACGTATGGAGTTTGTGCCAATATCGAAGAACGCGACCACCCTGCCGTCCCCGTGGGTCCCGGCACCCGGTCTCCCCTGGGAACACGGCAGGCTTGCGGTCATGCGTTCCCTGCCTTCAGGCTGCACCCGCAGCGGCCGATAGTCGCGGCGACGAGGAGAGCGCACAGGGCAATGGCTGCAAATGCTGCAGGAAACCCTGCATACTCAGCCAGGGCTCCTGCAAGGAAGGGAAGGAGGGTCATTCCACCGTAGCTCGCAGTATTGAAGAGCCCCATCAGCACCCCCTGGCGGGCGCTTACACCGGCGAGAAACGCAAGCTGGGAGATCATCACCATCCCTGCGAGCCACCCGACAAGGAGGAAGCCCCACATTGAGAAGAAGGTCAATATCACTGCTCCGGCCATGGCGACTGCTGCAGCCCGGATAGTGGGGACAGGGGGAAGGCTGGCATGGGAAGCAACCAGGATGGCGGCGATCGTGGCCAGGTTCATCAGGGCGATCTCCTGGGAGACAAGATCAGGGGACAAGTCCGTGAACTCGGGGTGAAGCGCGGTGAGCGCGCCGGTGATGCCGATGATCAGGACAGCGGAGGCCCAGAGCCAGAAATAGGAAGAAAAGACCAGTTTCAGACGCCCAAAGGTTGCCGATGCGGTTTCAACAGGCATACCTGCAGCCCCCGGGATGCGTGTTTTCATTGCAAAGGAGAGCGCGAGGGGGAGCGCAGATGCGATGGTGAAGAGGTATATCCCTGCGTATACGCCGGCCCACCGGAGCACGAGCCACCCTGTGCCCAGGAGTCCTACCAGGAGGCCGAGGTTGAGGAGCGCCATGAAATAACCGCTCATGCGCTCGTGGTCGGGCCGGGCGTTGAGAAGGGCGAGCGCCGCAGGGACAAAGAGCCCTGCGCCAAACCCCTCAAGAAGCCGCCCTGCCAGGACAAGCGCGGGCGATGGGGCGACCGCGAGAACGATTCCACTGAGGAATGTGAGGAGGAGCCCGGCCCTGATGAGCGGGACCTCGCCAATCCGGTCGGCAAGATAGCCTGCGGGGAGGACAAGCAGGAACGCACCGAGAAAATACGCAGAAAAGAGAGCACCCTGTGCTGTTGTCCCGGCGGCAAAAGAGGGGAGGACCGGGACAATCGCATTGGAGAGGGCCATGACCACGAATACCCCGATGAAGAGGGGCAGGCGAGCTCTCATACCAGTCGGTACGTCTCCAGGTTCATGGGGGAATGGGTCTCGATGTGGAAGCGCTTGTAAAGCGAACTCGCAAGGTCTATGGTATTGTTCTCGTCGCCGTGCACCGTGAAGATCTTCTCGGGGCGGGGCTGGATGTGGCCGATATAGTTCATCAGCTGCTTCCTGTCGGAGTGGCCGGAGAACCCGTCGATAGTTACGATCTCGAGGTTGATCACGATGGTGTCCTTTCTCCCGATCGGCACCTCCCTCCACCCTTTCTGGATGCGCCGGCCCAGGGTCCCGTCAGCCTGGTACCCGACAAAGACCAGGGCATTGCGTTCGTCCGACGCGAGGTTGCTCAGGTACTCCATGACAGGCCCGCCGTTCAGCATCCCGCTCGTGGTGATGATGACGCAGGGATCGCCATTGATCACTCTCTCCCTGAGATCCGGCGAGTCAACCGGGACGAAGTACTCCGCAAGGAAGGGATTATGCCCTTCCTTGAAGATCTGCGTGCGGAGGTCGCTGTTCAGGTACTCGGGGTAGGTCGTGTGAATTGCGGTCGCCTCCCTTATCATCCCGTCGAGGTAGATCTTCACCCGCGGGATCTTCTCCTTCCTCATCGCCTCCTCGAGTGCCAGCATTACCTCCTGCGATCTTCCCACCGCAAACGCAGGAATGATGACTTTTCCTCCCCTCTGGATGACGGTCTTCACCGTCTCGTACAGTTTCTCCTCGGCCTCTGCCCTGGAAGGCTGCATGTCAGCACTTCCTCCGTAAGTGCTCTCCATCACGAGCGCCTCGAGACGGGGGAAGTTGTTTGTTGCCGGGTTGAAGAGGCGGCTCTTGCTGAAGTTGAAGTCACCGGTAAACGCGATGTTATAGAGACCGTCCCCGATATGGAAGTGGGTAATCGCCGAACCAAGGATGTGGCCGGCATTGTGGAACGTCAGCTTGATGTCGGGAGCGATGTCAGTGACGCTCCCATAGTTGAGGGTGATGGAGTGCCGGATGTAGTTCTTGACCTCGTTTGAGCTGTAGGGGATCTTCCGGTCCTCCTTGCTGACGACGTCGAGGTAATCGAGCTGAAGCATGGCCGAGAGGTCCCGTGTCGGAGGGGTGCTGTAGACAGGGCCGTCGTATCCATATTTAAAGAGAAGGGGCACCAGGGCACAGTGGTCGAGGTGCGCATGGGTGAGGACCACCGCGTCCAGCTGGCTCAGGGGGTGGATCTCTGGGATATAGAGGTAAGGGGTGCTCGCACTGTTCCCCGGCTTCTCGCCGCAATCAACGAGGACCCTTGACTCCGGGGTGGAGATAAGGAACGCGGCCCTCCCCACCTCCCGGCAGCATCCGAGCATCGTGACCCTGACCCACTGGTCCCGTGCGATCACGTCCCTGTGGATGCGTCTTCCAATAGTGCGGAGGAAATCCTTCCTCTCCTCGTTGACAGACCGCAGGTACTGGCGGATCTGCTTGACTGTCACGCTCTCGATGGGGGGCGTCCTCACGACTTTCGGCGTCCAGCCGATGTGTTTCGTGATCTCGCGGAGGGTCGCCCCGTTCTTTCCGATCACGACACCGGGCTTCTCTGCTTCGATAAGGACTTCGCCGGTATCTGCATCGAAGTAGATGTCGGTGATTCCCGCGTTCTCTGCAACGACTGCACGGATGTCCTGGACCGCTTTTTCCGGGTCCTCGAGGACGTTTGGGCGGACGACGATCCGCTTCCGGAGGTCACGGGCCAGGATCTTGATCAGGTCTGCCTGGTCGGCGAACTTCTTGGGGTCATCGGTGTAGATGACCAGTTCCGGCCCTTCGAACTCCACCTCCGAGACGGTGATCCCATGGGGAACTTTCTCATTGATCTTGTTCTTGAGCTCTTTGAGTCTCTCTTCTATAAGCATCAAAACCTACCCGAAAAAAAGGAGTTATGCGGGGACGGCCGGAAAGTGTTTTGCGACTTCCTGGTCTCCAATCTCCCTGTATGCCTCTTTTGTGATGACCACCACGTGGATTCCTTCCCCGGAGCCTGCATCCCTCTTCATGGCAGAGCGGACCGCCCGCACAGCCAGCGATACCGCCTCATCCTCGTTCATGTCTTTCTGGTAACGGTCTTCGAGGACGCCGAATGCCATCGGCGAACCCGACCCGGTGGCCACAATCTCCTCCTCTTTCGATGCCCCGCCGAGCGCGTCTACTGCATAGAGGTTCGGCCCGTTCTCGTCGATTCCGCCGACAAGCAGCTGGACATAGAAGGGGTAGTACCGGTTGTTGTTCAGGATATTTGAGAGGAGTGTTGCGACCGCGCCGACTGTCATTGGCCTGCCCCTCCTGATCTGGTAGAGGCTGCATTCCACGGTCATCAACCGCGCCATCTGCTGGGCGTCCCCCACCCCTCCTGCCGTGGTCATCCCGATCCGGTCGGCGATCTGGTAGATCTTTTTTGCGGTCTTTGAGGCGATCATGTATCCCATGGTGGCCCTCATCTCGGATGCAAGGACCACGCCGTCCTGGAAGACCAGGCCGACAGTGGTGGTGCCTTTCATTCCTTCCTGGTATCTCTCATTCATTCAAACACCCCAAAATATTCTTAAACGCCATTAAAATGCTCGAAAAGCGCTTCCAAACAATACAATGTCCTTATAAAATTTAAAAGTTGTTATCAGGAACTTCCCCGGCAGAGGGCGCGGATAAGGTCCCTGTCAAAGAGCATGGCGACCAGTTTCTTGTCCCCGTTTACAACGGGGAGCTGGTCCACGCGCGCCCGCTTCATCTTCAGGGCGCACTCGCTCACCTCTGCGTTCATGGGAACCGATATGACGTTCTTGACCATTGCGGTCCTGACGGGGCGGTTGGGGAGCTGGATCTTGGAGATACCGTAACTGATGGTGTGCATGTCCCTGATGCTCTCCCAGGTCCACTCGTCGTCATCGGTCCCGTTCGAGAAGTCGCTCACCTCCACCATGTCCTCGATGGAGGAATGCCGTATAAGGTCACGCTCCGAGATGATCCCCTGGAGTGTACTCTCGGCGTCAAGGATGGGTATCGCCTCAAACCCAGAAATCTCCATGATCCTTCCCACCAGTGGGAGGGGCGTCTCCTCCCATATGGCGAAGGTCTGGCTGGTATAGAGGCCTTTTATCTCGTCCTTGATCTTCATCTGGGCGAGGGCTGCGATGAGGTCTGCGACAGAGAGGAGACCGAGCAATGAACCGTCCTCTACCACCGGCAGGCGGCGGACCGAATGCGTGACCATCATGGTGGCTGCTTCCTGTATGGTCGCATCCGGGCCGATTGTCACGGGGTCAGGAGTCATCAGGAGACCAAGCTGCGTCTCTTCTGCCTTGCGGAGGAGATCTTTCCGGGTAATGATCCCCACAAGTCTTCCGTCCTTTAAGACCGGGACGCCGGAAATCCCGGTCCGCTTGAGGATCTTCAGGACATCGTCGCGGTTCCCGGGGATCTCCACCGAGACCACGTCGGAGGTCATAAAGTCTTTGACGTTCATGTCCGCGATGGTCTCACCACCAGGACTGCGACGCTGCTGTTTCCAACCACAAACGAGCTCACGCTCCCGAGAAGGAGGCGGTCAACCTCGCTCTTCCCGTGCGAGCCCACGACGATCAGGTCCGCGCCAAGTTCCTGTGATGCCTTGATGATCTCATTTCCTGCGTGGCCCTGCCTGATGTAGGTCTCGAGCCTGACCCCTTTTGCGGCAGCCTGCTCTTTTGCGTGAGAGAGGGTCTCCTGTCCCTCCTTCTCGAGCATGCTGTACATTATCTCCCACGTGCTGTCCATCGGCAGCGAGGAGAACAACCCAGTCTCCACGACGTAGATGACATGGACCCTTGCCTTCCATAGGCGGGCCTCCTCGATCGCTACCTCAAGCGCCCTCTTTCCTATTTTTGACCCGTCTACAGCCACCAATATCTCTGAGAACATGGTTACCCTCCAAAACAGTCTCCTTAATGAATGTAATCTATAAATTTATAACCTTTCTCACGATATTTTCCGGGCCGGCCCTGTTTACCAGTGTTCCTGCGATATCGCGACTGAGTGCAAGGTTTGATTGTCCTGGGTCGATGACGAGAAAATTTGCCTTGTTCCCCTCTTTTATGGAATATGAACCGGAACACAGCAAAGATCCACGCGTCGCAGCCTTCAGCGCGTCCATGGGGGCGGTGCCGTATACGGTGCAGAGGAAATGAGCCTCCCTCCAGAGGTCGGGCTGCACGCACATGGCATTGTCAGTCCCAAGGAGGATTCGGCATCCGAGTGCCTGCATGGTATCGACAGGGGGATGATCTCGCGACGTGGTCACCCTGAATCTCCAGTTGGCCCTGGGGCAGATCGCGATTGGGATATCCTGGTCTGCAATGCGGCGGAGCTGCGGGTGGGTTGCGTGCGTGCAGTGGATCAGGAGGTCTGGATCATACGCGAGGGCATCGTCCACGTCTCCGGGATCCCTCTCCCCTGCGTGGAACGCAACGAGGCGTCCCGATCGCCTCGCGGCAGAGATTGCACCATCAAGGTCCCGGCCTGCGTCCCTCGCGCTGCTGACCCCGAGCCCATCAGCAATTGCCTCTCCCCCATCCCTCCCAAAGATGACAGGCCGTAACGGGATGCCATGTGCTGCTTCACGGAGGGCCAAAACCCCTTCGACTCCCCCTTCCCTGAAGTCTGCACATCCGGCGGTACCCGATGCGGCCATCGTGAGGAGGGTTAGGCGCATGCCCCTTACGAGATCTTCCCTTGCGGCTGACCTGAGGACCCGGTGCTTGAGTCCGTCGGGGGGCCTGACCAGTTCATCGAGCGTGCCGTGCAGGGGGAGGTCCATCACCAGGCTGTCCCCGAGGTGAGTGTGCGCGTTGAAGAATGCGGGACATATCCAGGGCATGTCAGCGTGAATTGCTGACAGGTGCTCGATGCGGTGGACAATGCCGTCCTTTACGACCACCGCTACGGGCGCTTCCTCGAGATCTTCGCCAAGAAGCGCCCGACCTTCGACGAGGAGTTCTCCTCCGGCCATGCGTGCTGACTTGCTTTTATATACCGAGAATGAGAAATATGTTTGTATGGCAAAGAAGCAGGGTGGACGGCTCATCTCCTCCGCGGGACTGGTCAATTACTACGAGAGCGAGGACAAGAGGGCCTTTCATATCAGCCCCTATGCAGTGATCATCGCGAGCGCTGCCATCGGTGTGGCGATACTCGTGCTGAATATGATCTATTGAAGAATTCCATTCTCTTTTTCTGAAAGATCGTGTGAAGATAGCTCCTCTGTCCCTGTTTGTCCCCACCGCAGGGGGCATGCACATGCATGCCGAGCTGGTGCGGGGATCTGGCGATATATATATACTGTAGGAAGAGACAATCACCCATTGTCGATGTTCCTGATCATCCGCTGCCCTGGGTGCCGGACTTTTGGCTACGTTGACCGGTTCCAGCAGTGGAAGTTATGCCCTGTATGCGGCGAAGCGATTGACGTGAGGCAGGCGACGGCTTATATGGAGGTCGACGAGTACCAGGTCGCCGAGCGGATTGTCATGCAGCTTGAAGAATACCTCCACCGGAACAGGAAAAAGGACTTTTCTCCTGACGAGATCAGGGCACTCCGGGAACAATACGCCCAGTGGATCCGGACCAAGGCGTAAAGTCTCAGCACTCACCACTTTTTGCCGCAACCATGGCAGAGGAGCGTGATCTCATGCCCGCATTTCGGGCAGTGGAGCCCGGTCCGCTCATTGAAAAGAACCGGCGTTCCACACCTCTTGCAGAGTATCTCCTGTTCATAGCCGCACTCGTGCCTGACCATAGGAAGGAGTGGAGGAGGGTGGGAGATATAGATTATCCCTGACATCACAATTCAATTGTATCTCGAAAAATCAATATACCTATCCAACTAGGGATTTTTAAGGAGATTATGCATGCAAAATGGAAAATTCTGGATTTTCCTTGGGTGAGTAACAATGGAACTTTGACGTATATTGAAGAGAAATCTTATATTCCTTTCCTGGTGAAGCGAATATTTTGGCTTACCAATATACCAGAGAATTCTATTCGGGGGAATCATGCACATAAGAATGTGTACGAAATAATCGTCGCTATCTCCGGCAGTTTTTCTGTTCGGGTCAATGATGGGCAAAGAGTTGAGTTATTTCAATTGTCCTCTCCTTCATCCGGTATCCTCATTGCTCCATATGTGTGGATAGAATTATTCAATTTCACTTCGGACAGTATTTGCCTAGTTATCGCGTCCGGCGAATATAATGAAAAAGACTACATACGGAATTATGATGAATTCATCCAGTCTCAAAACAGCATTAGTCAAGGGATTCGCACTGATAAAAATGGTGGTTGATTGGTAACATGATATCTGCTTTTTCAATGAACCCTCCTTTAATGTATTCCTCTAATAGTAATGTTTATCATTTTTCAGGGGAGTATTGGCGATGAAAAAGGAATTTAATGTACTTATTTTGGACATGGGATCCACCACTGCGATATCTGTTGCAAAAGGGCTGTATGCGCAGAATGATTACGATGTCCATATTTTTGGAGCAGATACTCACAATTCATGGGAAATCGCCGGATCTGCATTTTGTCATCAATTCTTCACCGTCCCTCCGGCGAAAACCGGAAAACCGTATATCAAATCGATTCTTCGAATTATCAAAGAGAAAAAAATTGATTTACTTATTCCAATTGTTGACAGTGAACTGGAGATTCTCGCAAAAAATCGGAAATATTTTGAAAATGAGACCTCCCTTCTGCTCTCGCCGGAAGCATCAATCAGCATCTGCAATGACAAATTCCTCACATACAGGTTTCTCACAAGGCAATCCATCCCGACTCCCAAGACATGGACAGATATTGAACATGAAGGCCATAAGTACCCTGTTGTTATCAAACCACGTTTCGGGCTCGGCAGCAAGGGGGTTCATTTTGTCCATTCAGTGCAGGAAAAAATGGCAATATCTGGAGAAGAAGAAAAAATCATGCAGGAATACTGTAGCGGAAGAGAATATACTGTGGATATTTTTGCACGGGAAGGGAAGCTATTAGCAGCAGTGCCCCGGTGGAGGAGGGAGACGAGAGCGGGGATTTCATATTCCGGTAAAACCTGTAAGAATCCCACAATGGTTCATTATGCGGAAAAGATTGCCAAGCATCTCACCCTTCACGGGCCCGCAAATATCCAGTGCTTTGAACAGGATTCGAAGATATTCGTATCTGAGATCAATCCCCGTTTTTCAGCTGGCCTCCCCCTCACGACAGCGGCGGGTGTGAATATACCATTATTATGCCTCCGAATGGTAGCAGGAGAGAATATTGAGTATCAGGAATCATATGAAAATATCAGCATGTGCCGTTATTGGGAGGAAGTATTTTATGAGGTCAATTGAGGGAATGCGCGTATTGGTGACAGGAGGGGCAGGGTTCATCGGCTCGCATATTGTAAATGATCTTGTCTTAAATGGCGCAATTGTCACTGTCTATGATCTTCCAGGTAGTCTGAAAAATGTTCGCAAACAATTTGCGGGAAAAGAGGTCCGTATGATTTCGGGTGACATTCGTGATCGTGGGAGGTTGGATTCTGCATGCCGGGATCAGGATTTGATCTCTCATCAGGCGGCATTTCTTGGAACATCTCTTACCGATTCAAAATTAGTTTGCGATGTGAATATCCAGGGGAGTGTTGAGGTTTTTTCTGCTGCTGCCGATGCAGGAATTCCCCGAGTGATTTATGCCTCTTCAGAAACGGTTTACGGGCAGGCAATTACCACTCCACAACCAGAGACTCATCCCACAAATCCTCTGCACCCTTATGGAGTGAGTAAACTCGCAGTCGAGAAACTTGCCCAAGTCTATTCTGCACATAATGGAACCCTGATGACAGGGCTTCGCTATAGCAATGTATATGGTCCAGGTGAATGGTTCGGGAGAGTGTTGACAGTATTCCTGAAGAGAGCGCGGGAAGGGAAACCGCCAGTCCTGTGGGGAGGTGACCAGATACGTGATTTCATCTATGTAACTGATGTTGCACAGTTACACTCACTGTGTGCAGCAAGGGAGAAACTACCGTGGGATATTCTCAATGTCTCCACCGGAACCCGGACGACTATCAGGGAACTTGGACTTATGATATCAGATATGTTTGAACTCGATCCACCCATGGTTGAGAATGTTGGAATGGGGCAGGTATCATCAGAGTCAGAAGGCCGGATGAGGGGAAGAGTTGAATGCAAGGAAATGGTACTTGATAATTCCAGAGCAAAGTCTCTTGGATGGAACCCCCAAGTCTCCCTTAAGGAAGGAATCATGATGCAGTATAATTGGCTGAAAGAGAACCCAGATGCATGGAATAACCCGGGGATATCATGAGGAATGATAAGCGGGGATATTGCGATTGAACTTTGCTTTCTTTGTAGATCTCGATGGGACAATCATCGATCCCTGGTCCCGATATTTCTCAGTGTATAGTGATATTTTGCAAAATATGGGAATTCAACCCCTGGATTTTTTTAGGTTCGTAGAGATGAGAAGAAAAGGGATACCCACTGTTCAGCTCCTTCAGGGTGTAGAAGAAAAGGAAAAATCCTTTTTTACACAACAATGGGATTCCTTAATCGAATCAAAAGAGTATCTTGTGATGGATCGTCCATTTACTGGATCTATAGATGCTCTATCGTATCTTAAGGCACGGAGTAACTTGGTGCTCGTCACTCTCAGAAAAAATCGTGCGAATCTTCTTGACCAGATAAGGGCTCTCTCTCTTGATGAGTACTTTGAGACAATTTTAAGCCAATCTCCCCATGTATCTCCTCAAAAGGCCCCCCTTATAAGAAGGTCCTGCGATACTCTGCCTGAATTTGGATATATCATTGGGGATTCAGAGGCGGATGTCCTCGCAGGCAAGGAGCTTAATCTACCCACTATCTCGGTAACAAGCGGCATTCGATCGAGGGATTTCCTCTCGGGGTTCTTCCCCGATTATATCATCGAAGGGATTTGGGAAATTGGCAAGGTTGTAGGATGAATAATCACTGGAGAATTCCACTGGTCCATTTGCAGCGGGAGTATGCGTGGTTAGGCGATCGTCTTCGGACAGCAATCATACGGGTTCTCGAGAGTGGAAACTTCATACAGGGCTGTCAGTTGGACCAATTTGAAAAGGAATTTTCGGAGTACATTGGAGTGAACTATTGTATTGGTGTGAATTCCGGATCTGACGCGATATATATTTCTCTTCGGGTGATCGGTGTTGGGCCGGGGGATGAGGTAATAACTGTAGCAAATTCCTTCATCGCATCGGCGGATGCGATAGTCCGCTGTGGTGCCAGACCCATTTTTGTTGACATAGAGAAGGACTGCTATTGCATCGACTCACAAAAGATAGAAGAGCATATCACGCCCCGGACAAAGGCAATTCTCCCTGTTCATATCCATGGAAAGGCCGCTGATATGGAGGAAATTAACGAGGTTGCAGAGAAATATTCACTATGGGTTGTGGAGGATGCATGCCAGTCTCATGGATCAGACGTAAACGGGAGAAAGACTGGTAGTATCGGTAATTTAGGCTGTTTCAGTTTTTATCCTACGAAAAATATCGGCTGCTATGGGGATGGGGGGGCAATTACCACGAACAGCCCCGAGCTATCTGAACGTTGCCGTATGTTCAGAGATTATGGGAGAGTTGGGAGGTATTCGCATGCGGTAACGGGTATAAACAGCAGGCTTGATGAGATCCAGGCTGCGGTATTGAGAGTCAAACTTGAGTATCTGGACAAATGGAATGAGCGAAGAAGAACAATCTCGATGAGGTATAGAGAAGGGTTTGAAAGGACCGATCTCGTTCTTCCCATTCAGGAATCTCAGAGGGGACACGTCTTTCACAATTTTGTCATAAGACATAAGAAAAGGGATGTGATCAAGGAGAAATTATCTGGAGAAGGTATCGAATCTGCAATACACTATCCTGTTCCCATCCATATGCAGCCATCCTATCAGCCATATCGAAATATCAGGTTACGTGTCAGTGAGAGTGTATGCAATGAAATACTCTCCCTTCCAATGAATCCATGGCTAACCGATAGTGAGATAGACACAGTCATCGATCAGGTGAAACTATGCCTCTTGTGAGTGTGATACTCACCTCGTATAACTACTCGCGCTATCTTGAAAAAACAATCCAAAGTATACTTGCCCAGAGTTTTGACGATTTCGAGCTTCTCATTATCGATGATGCATCGGTCGATGGATCACCTGATATCATCAAAAAATACGCAGACAGGGATCCGAGAATCAGACCATTATATCACAACAAAAACCTAGGAATATCATCGACTCAGAACGAAGGTATAGAGGAGTCTAGGGGAAAATACATCGCATTCTGTGCATCTGATGACCTCTGGCATCCTGATAAACTGAAAACGCAACTCAAGGAGTACAAAAATGATGAAAATATTGTGGTCTGGTCTCAAGGTATAATAATTGATAAAGCTGACAACCTTACGGGTCAAACATGGACCACTCTCCTGAATATCCCCGATCCACCTCCATCAGGGGATATATTCCGTATTCTTTTAAACGGGAATTTTATCCTTGGATCAAGCAGAATGGTCAAGAAAGAAAATATTGGAAATATCCGGTGGAAGAAAAATCTTAAATATCTGGGAGATTATGCGTTCGCAGTCGATCTCGCCGCCCGGTACCATTATCGTTACATACCAGAAGGACTTGTCTTTTATCGTGTTCACGGGGATAATACCTTCGATCGGGATCGCCGGGGTTATGGGAGAGATACTCTATTGATTCTGTGTTATTTTTTGATTCGTTACTGGAATAAGTTGACTATACGGGATATAATTGATATAAGTCGGTGTCAATACAGAACATTCCGATATATTGTTTCAGTGGCATGATTGATTTACTGTATTGCATACCGCAGCAACGCCGCAATCCCCCCCAGTGCCTCGAGCCGCTTCCCGGGCTCAAACACGGAAGAGAGGACCACGATGCGGGCATTCTGGAGTTCGGCACGGTCGAGGAGGGAGACAATGCCCTCATCGCGGAGGAGGGAGTCTGCAACCAGCACTTCCTCGGCAGCTCCATATTCGATACCCTTTTTGACCTCATCCCGGCCATATGCCGCAGGGAGACCCTTTGAGATCCGCATCAGGAGCTCGTCCATGGCCCTCACCTCGGATCCGAGCTGCACGTCCTCGTGGATCTTCTCAAGCAGGCCCTGGCCGATCACCTCCTGGACGGCGCCCGCCCCGATGCGCCTGGTCTCGACGACGAGCATCTTACCCGACACTTCGGGGAGGCATGACCTCAGAAACCGTGCGAAGTCGTCCTTGATGAACCCGGGCCCCGCGATGATGAGGGGACCTTTCAATTCGGCGAGATGACCTGCAATTCTCGAAAAGAATGCAGGGCGGGAATCGGTCTCCCCCCCCTTGCCGCTCCCCATGGTGATGGTGACCACTCCTTCCGGCCCGTACTGCCGCATCCGGAAGATCTCGGCCTCTCCTTCCTCGATGGTGAGCACATGGACAAGTTCGTGGATCGATGCTTTTACCGCACGTTCTACCCTCTCAAGGTCACGGGGCCTCCATCGCTTGATCACCGACAATTCGAAGCCTGGTTCGATATTGAGGGTGTGATACGCGCCGGAGTCCATCCCGTGCTCGATGGTCCCGGATACCCGCAAACGGTTGGAGAAGGCATGAAGTTCCACGCGCTCTACCCTTATGCCAAGCCTCACCGGGCGTTTTTCGAGCTTCTCAGGCCGCAGTTTGTCCTGGGCAGCTTCCACGGTCCGAAGAGTGGTGGCAAAGACGAGGTCTCCGGGGCAGACCAAGTGGGAGAGGTGCCAGAGGTCGTCCACGCTCTCGGGGAAGAGCCTGATCTCCCCGAAAGATTTTTGCATCTCGCAGTACTCAGCCTTCATTCTCCCTCCACGATATCTGACCCGCCCGGCGGGACAAACGCAGCGACCGCCTCTGTGTTCAGTACGGCTTTCATGCCCCTCTGTTCATCCGGGGGGATCTTCTCCTTGAGGATACGCAGCACCTTCTTTGCGGTGTCGTTTGGCTCGAAGCGGCCAGGGCGAAGCTCCACCATGACAGAAGCCCGCGACCGGACAGCTGAAGGCGGGCCGCCGATCACTCCCGTTTCAGGGGACCGCTGCAGCCCTATTGCCACCCCGAGCGCGACATCGCGGTAGTAGGTCCGTTCCCCGCGGACGATGAACGAACCCCGGCTCACGTATTCTCCTGACTCAGGAGTCTTGCTCACCTGGGCAGGGGTGGCACTATACACGTCGGCAGAGAAGTGCCCGCTCTTCCAGGCACCCGAGTACGAGGCAGCAAATGTCGCCACCTCGTCCATGTGCGCTGTCGCGCCCTTGACAATCACCACCGATGCCCCATGCACGTCGGCGTGGACGAAGAGGTCGCCTCCCTCCATGTATTTCTTGACAAGTTCCTCGTTCTGGGAGGCGTCCCTCCCCCCTACCACCAGGACGCCGTCGCGTGTGAAGAACCAGCGGAACCGGTGATACCACCGCTTCTTTATGAGAGGGAGGGTGTCGACCTTTCTTTCCGTCCGGGCGGCCACCCGATCCATCGCCGTGGACGCACCCGCAATTTTCCTCTTAAACTTCTTTATTTCCTCGTAATACCGGGCGGCGTTGGCTTCCACACTCTCCCCCACGACGAGGGTAACGCGTTCGCCGAGATCCACATCCACTGCCGCGCGGTCAGGATACACGGCAAGGACTTTCGTAGCTGGGCCGCTCACCTGGGACTTCAGAATGGTCTCGATTTCCTGCCAGGAACGGCTGCCCCGTGCATCCTGCAGGGTGCGGAGAAGATCCTGGACGAACGGGTAATTCGAGTAGATCGCATCCACAGCCCGTTCGCACCGGGTGATATTTTTATTGAACTTGGCAACCGCTGCCTCCTGCTGGGCCCTGATACGAGCCTCACGGGAGACCTTCTCCTTCTGCATCATTGGGCCCTGCCGGGTGTCCTGTGAAGGGGGATAGAAGGTATCGAGCGCCTGGTTGAAAAGGGAGAATTCACTCCCGCTGGCGCCCATGGCCAGGGGGAACGGCAGGCATTCTCTGGAGTGTATTACTGGGTTTATCTGTGTTTCAGCAGTTGAAAGGAGTTCCATGACTGCACGATGGAGGACAGCGGGATCAGCTCCTGACGCAGGCGTCTTCTTGTCGATGCCGGCAGCCTTCACGATATATTCTGCATACGGTCCCCCGAGCATGGCACCAACGGCAAGCGCCCGGACGATATCCCTCTCGTCGGAAGCAAGGAAATTGGCAAATGCTTCATAACCTGAAGTGGCAGGACCTTCAGGAGGGAGGGCATAGTGCGCACCTGCAACCACTTCCCTCTCCCTGAACCGGTGGGTGGAGAACGGCTGGATGATACGGTAGTCATCGTCACAAAGAACGATGTTTCCCTGGTCGAAGAGCTCGATTATCAGGTGGTAGACGCGGTCGTGCTTCCCGACATCAAAGGTGATGATACGCTGGATACCATGCTGCCGTATTCCAAGCACCCGCCCTCCCCCGAGGTATTTCCGGAGCAGCATGGCGAATGCCGGGGGATTCTTTGGCGGTGAAACGGGATGTGCGGTAAGGTGTGCCCTTCGACCCGGCTCGATCAGGAGCTGGTGCCGGGCGTGCTCTTTTCCATGGAGGCGGATGACCATGATTCCGGGGGAGATCACGTAGACCTTGTAGACCCAGAGCGGGAGGAGCCGGTTCCACTCGGTGACTGCCGCCCGCACGTCGATCCCGCTCATGCCCTTCTCGGTGGCCATGCTATACCAAATTAGATATGGCCTGAGCGCTAAAAAATAGGACTACTGGTGTTGCGATGAGTGCCGGACCTTCTGGAAAATCTGACAAGAATCCCCGCAAGAAGTCTTTCATGGAGAAATACAGGGAGTACCTCGAGCAGCAGAAGAGGGCAGCCAGCGCTGCGAAGAAGGAAGAATCCTTGCAGAAGAAGGCCGGGAGCGGGAAGGAGAAAGAGACGCCTGCAGAGGAAGCGGTTGCCGATACCTCAGAAGAGGTCGAGGTCCCCCAGAAGAAGAAGACCCGCGAGGAGAAGCAGCAGGAGCACCTGGTCCGGATCGAGAAGACGCTCATCGCCTGCGGCCTTGGAATCGCAACGGGAATCATCGCGTTCCTGGTGATCAGCCCCGCCCAGGTTGAAGGGCTCAACAGCTATACCATCCTCGCACTCCTTATCATGATCGCGGGCATCGTGGTCCAGCGGCATATATTCATGCTGCTCCGCCTCGGGTCCCAGAAGATGGGCGCAAAGGACTGGCTTTACCAGGGCTTTATGACCTTTGCATTCTGGTTCATCAGCTGGACGCTCCTGCTGACCCAGGGAGCCTGAAGAGACCGGCATCACGTATGCGGATCGCAATCGTCCACAGGGACCGGTGTCATCCACGGAAGTGCGGCACCGAGTGCATTATCTACTGCCCGAGGGTACGGACAGGAGACGAGACGGTAGTCATCGGGGAGGACGGAAAGGCCTTCATCTCCGAGGAGCTCTGCGTGGGCTGTGGAATTTGCGTAAAGAAGTGTCCGTTCGAGGCCCTCGATATTGTAAGCCTCCCTGAGGAACTCGAGCACCCTACTCACCGCTACGGCGAGAACGGGTTTGCACTCTACGGCCTCCCCGCGCCCACCGAGGGGAAGGTGACCGGAATACTCGGCCCTAATGGGATAGGCAAGAGTACCGCGGTGAAGATCCTCTCGGGGCAGCTCAAGCCAAACCTCGGCTTCTTCGAGCGGGAGATCGCCTGGGAGGAGATCCTGAAGAAATACGCGGGCACCGAACTTTTCGAATACTTAAACACTATCTCCCAGAAGAAGCTGAAAGTGGCAGTCAAGCCTCAGTACATCGACTATATCCCGAAGGTCTTCTCAGGGACCCCCCGGGAACTTTTGAAGAGCACGGACGAGCGGGGGGCGCTCGCGTCCTGCATTGAAGCTCTGAATGTCACGCCTATCCTTGAAAACGACATCTCCACGCTCTCGGGCGGCGAACTGCAGCGTGTAGCGATTGCCGCCTGCCTCGCGAGGGACGCGGACTTCTATTTCCTTGACGAGATCACGCCGTTCCTTGACATCTACCAGCGGATGGCGGCAGCGAACCTGATCCGAGAGCTCGCGCTCCGCCGCCCGATAGTAATCGTCGAGCACGACCTCGCCATCCTCGACATGCTTGCAGACACCGTGCACGTCGCGTACGGGAAACCTGCGGCTTTCGGCGTGATTACCCAGCCAAAAGGGGTAAGGGTCGGGATCAACCAGTACCTCGAAGGGTTCCTGCCGGAAGAGAATGTCAGGTTCCGCGACCACCCGGTCCTCTTCGAGAAGAGGGCACATGCTGCGGGGTCTGACCGGGCAACTCTCCTTGAATTCCCGCCGATGAAGAAGACTTTCGACCAGTTCAGCCTCGAAATTACTGGAGGAAGCATCCGCGCGGGCGAAGTCCTTGGTGTCCTCGGGGCGAACGGGATCGGAAAGAGCACGTTCGCTCGCCTTTTAGCGGGTGCGGAGGAGCCTGACGGCGGCCCCATCACGCTCTCGTCCCGTGTATCCTATAAACCGCAGTACATCAAGGCCCCGAGCTCAGATACGGTCGAGTTTTACCTGCGCTCCTGCACCACCACGTTTGACACTTCGCTCTACCAGCACGATATCATCGAGCCCCTCTCTCTTCGGCCGCTTCTCCAGTCTCCTCTCGACACGCTCTCCGGCGGCGAATTGCAGCGGGTAGCAATCGCTGCATGCCTCTCCAGGCCTGCCGACCTCTACATCCTCGACGAGCCGAGCGCTCACCTCGACGTGGAGCAGCGTGTGAAGATCACGAGGATGTTCCGCCACCATGTCGACGGGCGGGATGCGGCGATACTCGTCATCGACCACGACATCTACCTCGTCGACATGATCAGCGAGCGTATTCTCGTTTTCGACGGGACACCGGGAGTCCACGGGGAAGCGACGGGGCCCTTCGACATGCGCGAGGGGATGAACAGGTTCCTCTCGCGCCTCGGGATCACGTTCCGCAGGGACAAGACCGGGCGCCCCCGGATCAACAAGCCGGGTTCATACCTTGACCGTGACCAGCGTGCGAACGGGGAGTATTATTACTATACCGATAAAGAAATGGGGGAGTGACAGGATACCCTGTCCAGATGTTCTTTCACAGATGGTAACTGTTCAGCCTTCTCCACCTATTTTTAGATCAAACTCAATATTGTTGCAC
>ENA-UOWE01000819-UOWE01000819.1-activated-sludge-metagenome-genome-assembly--contig:-NODE-819-length-41909-cov-5.246715_pt1 | contig 41909 bp, 34 predicted proteins | sample MGYA00249841_ERZ761562 | MGnify/ENA primary metagenome ERZ761562 (study PRJEB28883, sample SAMN05720200) | activated sludge metagenome | isolation source: Anaerobic digester | place: Japan...
CTTTCCCATATTTACTATAAAATTGTGATGTGTTGTTGCAATCATTGCATCACCAATTCTAAATCCAGTCATTTTTAAAGGATGTTCAATAATGTATCCAGCACTTGTTGTAGGATATCCTAACTTTTCCTTTTGCTCTTGAGTAATATTGATAAATATACATCCAGTTGAGTTCATCGGTTGTTGTTTGGCTTTTCTTGATGCCCATTCATTAACTACATAAGTTGCTTTTTTAGTATCACCTTTGAAAAGTTTAAATTTCGCTGAAAGAATTATTTCTTTTGAATCATGAAATCTGCTTTTGTCATAATCATTTTTTAGTTCTTGGGCTGTTAGTTTTTTAACTTTATTATTCGGTGTTAGAACTTCTACCTCTTCAATTACTTCTCCTATAAAGTGGGTTCCTCCATGTAGATTATTATATACAGCTCCTCCAATTGTTCCAGGAATGTATGAATACCATTGTAATCCAGTCATACCTTGTTCAATAAGATACCTGATGGCATATTGTAAATTCGTTCCTGCGGATAGTGTAACGGATATTCTTTTTTTGTCAGATTCATCATAATCAAGGTCAGCAAATTCATATTGTAAAGTACCGGTCTTACTATCAGCTTCCCAACGAGCTACGAATTTTTTTGTTTCCTTTTCGGATGTTTTTTCTGTTCTAGCGTTTTCAATCTGTATGTCATTCATTTGCATTCTTATTGTTAATCCACGAATACCTTTATCGGAGATTAGAACATTGGATCCTCCTCCTAAAATAGTAATTGGTATTTCTAATCCTCTTGCTTTTATTATTGTATTGATTAGATCTTCTTTTGTAGTAGCCGTAAAAAGAATGTCTGCAGGTCCTCCAATTCCAACTGTGGTGTATTTTGCGAGAGGTTCGTTTAGCTTATAATTTTTAGATGATAAATAAGAAGTGAGTAATGATAAATTATTGTCGTTTGACTTTGTCATTGTTTTCTTATTTAAGTTAGTTCTGTCAATTAAATAACATTTGTTTCTTCGTTTTAAGTATAGCATATTTCTGTTGTTTGTTGTATAATACTATCGCTGTCAGTAGTTGTCATTGTTGTTAAATAATTTGTCATGTTTATCACTATGTCAGATAAACCCAAAAGTAAAACCAACTACACGCTTATTGCGGGCGTAGTTAAATTTGCTTATAAAAAGGCAGGATATCCTGAGGTTTCCAAGATTGCAAATGAATGGAAAAAGGATGAATGTTTCCACGAGATTATTGTTCGTTTTGTTTCAGGGACAAGTTTTGGAATTCAATTCGTTTATTATACAGATAGCGAAATTTTGTATGAGGACTGGAAAGTGAAATATTTAGATAAGATACGTGATTTGTTGTATGCACACGACATAAATACCTCTCGTTCAAGTAAGATTGAAGAAGTTATGGCTGATGTAATTGTTAGTAAGGCTTTGCCAGCTCACCTAGAGAAAAAATAGGTTCTTCTTAGCTTAATAGTTGAAACTACTGACAGCAATATTAATTTTCTTCTATTAATTCCTGGGTAATTTTATAAAGATCTCCTGCGGAAGCAAGTACAATTATACAATCCTTTTCAATTTTCTCTATTTCCTTAATTTTTTGTACTGTTTTCACAAAATCTTCGGTGTGAAAAGTAGAGGTGCTTTTGTTTTCACGAGTTATGTATTCAACAAATTGCTCAGAATCAATAAGTTTTACATATTTTTCTTCTTCTCTGGTCGGTTTAAAGATATTTGGGATTAATAAATAATCAGCGTTTTTTACAGCATTAGCGAACTCTTTTCTAAAAGTATAAGTTCTTTCGTGACTGTGAGGTTGAAATACAAATATCAATTTTTTATTTGGAAATTGCTCCTTTACCCCTTCAATACAGGATTTAACTTTTTGAGGATTGTGTGCATAATCCAAATATATTGGACTTCCTTGTATTGTTTTACCTTTGAATTCCATTCGCTTTGCAACACCGGGGAAATCTACAAATGCGGCTTTAATTTGTTCATGAGAAAATCCAAGTGCTAATGCAGTACAATAAGCTTTAAGAATGTTTTCTTTGTTATAGGTTCCAACAAGTGGAGACTTAATCTGATATGCCTGTTTTCTATATTTTTCAACTTCAATAATATTCTTTTGTGGAATTTGTTTTAGTACTTTGCACTCATTTTCTTTCTCTGCATCAATAACAATTGCTTCTTGAGTTGAACTTAAGAATTGAACGAATGCACTGTTGTAGTCTTCTTGATCTTTGTAATAATCAGTGTGATCAATGTCGATATTAGTAATAACTGAGATAAAAGGATTTGGGGCCCTATCTAAAAATTGTCTTTTATATTCACATGCTTCTACGACAAAGTATTTGCTGTCAGGATTCACGTTCCATTCTTGATTAATTTGCATGATTTTATCACCCACAATGAAGTTTGGTGTTTTATCTAATTTATGAAGCATCCAAATTATGAGAGAAGTTGTTGTAGTTTTTCCATGTGTGCCTGCAATTGCAATAGTCTTATAATTCTTGCTAAGAATCCCTGTTAGTTGACCAAGAGTAAGCGTTGGAATTTTGAGATCTTTTGCTTTTTCAATTTCAGGATTGTTTGGTAAAATTCCATTCGGAATTATTACTAAATCTATGTTTTTATTTATAAATTTTTCATCGTGTTGCCCTTTATAAAGTATCCCTAAATCCTCCCACTTTTGCCTTGCATTCTGATCGAGAGAATATTCTGAAGCTGTTACTTTTTTACCCATACTCAAAAGCTGTGTGATACAGAATTGATTGAAGGGACCGATACAACCGATGAAGTGAACCTTTTGAAATTCTAAATTTTGAATTCTAAATTTTAAATTTAAGTTGTTTTTATCATTTATCATTTATCATTTTTCACTTAATTTAATAACGACAGTAAATCTTCCTTCTTTTTCTCCAGTATCTCTTGAACGAGTATGAGAGTAAAATCGTTTATCAGTATAAGTGTCAATATCAGATTTAAATATATTTTTTTTATTCACTCCTTCACCTATTAGTTGGTTAATAGTTGCCTTTACGTTATCAACCATATATTTACCGTTTTTATCAGTAGAAACACAATCTTTCCAGTAATGTGAATTAATTGGATTCCAGAACTCATACCTTACTGATTTAGCTTGAATTGATGGTCCTAAACCAATAATCAACGTTTGGGGATCGGTATTATATAGCTGTTTCATTTTTTGAATTGTTTTTTTTGCGGTACCATTATCTGTCCATTTAATTCCACAATGTGCAAGTCCGATGACGTGATTTGTTGGGTCATACAAAAACATTGGAACGCAATCTGCGACAATTAACATTATTGCGATATTGGGATCATTTATTATTATACTGTCTGCTTCAAATCCATATGGTTCTATTATTCCCAGCTTTTCGGAGTTTTTGTCAACCTTTATGGAATTATTATGTACTTCTTTTGAATACATATAGGCTATTTCTTGTTCTTTAATATTACACTTGTCAAGAAAATTCTTTCTGTTTTTATATACAGTTTCTTCATCATCATAAATAATACTCATATTACCATCTGCTATAGTGGAAATGAAATGTTTAAATCCTTTTATTTGGTTTAATTTTTCTATTTGATACATTAGTTATGTTATCAATATTATCAATCCAATTAAAACTCCAAGCTTAGTTAACAAATCGGTTTTCTCCTATATCACTTATCACATATCACCTATTCTTTAAATTCATTTGATAATTCGTTCAATTGCGTTTGTATCATCCCAATGATATTCTGTTCTTCCAAAACATAAACTTTGTTCGTGTCCCTTACCAGTAGAAATGATTATGTCACCTTCTTTGGCATTTTCTATTGCTTTTCTAATTGCATCTTCTCTACTTTTTACACTATCTTCTGTAAAGCTATAAACAGTTTTGTTTTTATTGGTTTTATATAATGTGCAATTTTTATTGATTTTTTCTTGCTCCTCATATCCACTCATGCCTTCAAGAATTGCTTTATTAATATCTATTAATTTCTCAGTACGGGGATCTTCAGCTGTTAGATATATATTGTCTGCATAATCATCGGCAATTTTACCCATTGCAGGTCGTTTGTATCTATCTCTAAGTCCAGCACATCCAAAAACTACATGAATTTTATTATGTGGAAGGGAATTCAAACTTTTTAGCGCTTGTTCGAGTGCATTAGGGGTATGCGCAAAATCAACTATTATCATAAAAGGTTTTTTCTGAATAATATTCATTCTTCCTTTTAGTTGCGGAAAATATTGAATTGATTTTATAGCTTTTACAATATCTTCATTAAGACTGACAATTGCTCCTAATGCTCCAAGAAAGTTTTGAACGTTATACTCACCTATCATAATTAATTTGGTTCTGAGTTCTGAGTTCTTCGCCTGACGGATGGGCAGGTGAGTTCTGAGTTCTTTAGAAATATTGATTGTTAGTGGTATTTCAAAAGCATTTTCCCTATGCGCAATTTGAGCTGTAATATCAGCTTTATCATTATCATCGCAGTGGCAGTAAGTTATGAAATTTACTTCTTTTTGGTTTATGACTTGGGAAATATATTTGTCAGAATCAGAATTATCATGGTTATAAATTATTGTGGCATTGGGTTTTAAATGTGATGTAATTAAGCGTGTTTTGGTGAAAGCATAATTTTCCCATGTTTTGTGATAGTCAAGATGCTCCTTGGTAATATTTGTAAAAATTACTGAATCAAATTTTAATCCAGTTACTCTTTGCATTGCTATTCCGTGTGAGGTAACTTCAATAATAATGTGGGTGCAATTTTCTTTTTTTAATTTTAAAATCATATCTTTTAACTGCTCAGGTGCGGGGGTTGTAGTGTGAAGTCCAGTATCAAATGATTTTTCTGTATTTTTATATCCAATTTTTGCATTAATAGTTGAAATAAGCCCTACCTTATTCCCTGCTTCCTTAAGAATGTGGTAAATCATATTTGAGGTTGTTGTTTTCCCATCAGTTCCAGTTACTGCAATATATTTTTCTTTTGAATAATCAATATCAAATAGTGGTAGAATATTACTCTCTTTTATCGCATTTAGAATTTCATCATTATCCCATTGCCTAAATAGTTTTTTGAGAAATAATATCTCATTTTTTGTACAGTCATATTCTTTAATATCAGGTTCTTTTTTGTGAAAATATAAATCTGCTAGTAATCTTAATACATTTGTAAATTCAACTATTGGGGTTTTGAGATTTTTAGCTTTGACAAATTCCTCATTATTTTCTGGAATCGCTGGACTATAAATCACTAATATTGTCTTAGTGCTAATAATTTTATCATTATGTGGGATTGAAATTTTGACTTTGTCCTTTAAAATCTCAGTACGTTCATTTTTTTCAATGTTGCTTCCTGTAAGATTATAGCAAGGGGTAAGTTTAATGAAAAAGTTTGCTAGTTGTGATACTCCTGTGCCTCCAATACCGAGAAAATGAATTTTCAGTTGTGAGTGCTGAGTGCTGAGTGCTGAGTTATTATTCATTTTGTGTTTTCATTTAACTTAAACTCCTAACTCATAATTCATAATTAATCACTAATTTGGATTTCTGCGCCAAGTGAATTAAGATTTTCTACTATTGTTGGATATCTTCTGTAGAGATTGTCAATATTATCAATTGTTGTTGTACCTTCAGCTGAAAGTGCAACTAACAAGAGTGCATGAGCAGCTTGGATTACATCGGATGCTACAACCTTCGCGCCTTTAAATTCTGTTGGACCAAAAGTAATTACTTGATGAGGATTTGCCATAATAAGCTCACCTCTCATTTTTCTAATCATTTCAAAAAACATAAGTTGAGTTTCGTACATATTTGAATAAATTCTCATGTTTCCAGGAGCTTTGAGTGCAAGAACTAATGCCTGTGGAATTAAATCAACAGGATATCCTGGCCATGGTTGGTCGTTAACTTTGTCGATGTTCCCTTTAAAATCACGTTTACAAACTAACTCTTGTTCTGCAGGAATTAAAATATCGTTACCGTCAATTTTGAAATTTAGATTAACTTTGCTGAAAAAATTTAAAACTTGAGACATGTGTTGAGGTATTGCATCTTTAATTCTTAAATTTCCTCCAGTAATTGCACTTGCTACAATAAGCCCACCTATATCAATATGATCAGGAATTATTGTCCATTCTCCTCCAGATAGTTCTTTTACTCCCTCTATTTCTATTCTATTTGTACCTATCCCTTTAATTTTTGCTCCAATAGAGTTAAGAAAATTACACATATCCTGAACATGAGGTTCACATGCTGAGTTATAAATGATCGTTTTACCTTTTGCTGTTACTGCTCCAAGAACCAAATTTTCAGTGCCTGTTACGGAAGCTTCAAGTAACCAAATATTTTCGTTACCGATCAGTCCATTGGTTGTTAATCGATATTTATCACTTTTGTCAATTGACACACCTAGTGCTGATATTCCCTGAAAAAATGTATCAAGTGGGCGATTTCCCAATTTACAACCGCCACTACTCTTAATCTCGGCTTTCTTAAATCTTGCTAAAAGGGGGCCTAAAAACATTAGTGAGGCTCTTTCTTTATCTGCTAATTCATCATCAAGAATACACGAATTTATGTTTGATGCATCTAAAACTAATGTTGACTTATCAATAGGTGTTACTTTTCCACCAAGAATTTCGAAAAGCTGAGTCATTATATTAACTGATGAACTTTGGGGTACGTTGTGAAGTGTTATGGGCTTTGAAGCTAGTACACACGCTGGAATAATAGCTAAAATCGAATTTTTATTGGGCTGGGGAGTAATAGTTCCGTTTAGCGGTTTACCGCCATTTATTTGAAATGTTGACATTTTAATTAATTAATAATTAACAAAGAATAATTATTGAAAAACCTTTTCTATGATTATGAAAATGTTAGCATAAGTAGTATATAAAAACAAGTGTATTAATAAAGAATAATGATAAAAATGACATGATGTTTTCTTTTGAATATTGTTTGAGATGTGATGATTTGATATTGTTAAATATGAATGAAAAATTTCTGGGAAAATATAGAAATGGAACGACAAGACTAAAACCGTGGAATTATTCTTGGAATGGGTATTATTTTATAACGACTTGTGCCAAGAATAGATTTGATTATTTCGGTAGGATTGTTGGTGGAAAAATGGTTTTGAATAAAATTGGTAAAATTGTTAATAAATATTGGTCTGATATACCCAATCATTTTATAAATGTGTATATTGATGAATATATTGTTATGCCAAATCATATTCATGGTATTTGTTGATGAATAATAAACCCCGTAGGAACGCGATTAATCGCATCCCTGCGGGGGAATCACAAAATAATATGATTGGTGGTATTACGGAATACAAGAATCCGATGTTACATGTAAATATTTCAACAATAATTCGGTGGTATAAGGGGAGATGCACATTTGAAATTAACAAAAAATATCCAAATATTAATTTTGCATGGCAATCACGGTTTTGGGATAGAATAATAAGAAATTATTATGAATTGGAAAGAATACGTTGGTATATTAAAAATAATGTAAAAAAATGATTATATTAATTTGACCATTTTATCAAACTGTTCTCCCCTATCCCATTCATTCAAAAACATATTAAAACTTGCACCTGCAGGACTTAAAATTATTGCATCACCTTTTTTTGCAATTTGAGTGGCCTTTTGTATGGCATCTTTCATAGTTTTGTAATAGCCATATGTTGGTGTGAGAATTTCTGCATTTTTCATAGTCTTTTCGAGTACTTCTCCTGCATCTCCATCAAACAGAATAAATGCCTTTACATATTTTGAAATATCCTGCATAAGTGGGGAATAATCTGTGCCTTTGTAAATGCCTCCGGATATAAAAATTACTCTTTTATTGCCATCTGCCGAATATTTTTGTCCAAAGCGTTTAATTGCCATGTGTAATGCTTCTGCTGTAGTTGCAGAGGTGTCATTATAAAAGTCAATTCCATTTTTAGAAACAACAAATTGTTGTCTTCCATAAAGTCCTTTATAATTTTTAATGGCTTGTTTTATTGTTTCAATATCGATTCCTATTGATCTTGCTGTTGCTACTGAAGATAAAATATTGTATTTGTTGTGTTCGCCTTCAAGTGAAACATTTGTAATTCGAGAAGTTTGAAAAAGTTTCACATTGTTTTCATATATTGTATTTAGGTTTTGGCAGTAATAGTAATAATTAATTATTTTTATTTGTGGATTTTCTTTAATAAATTTTTCAATATTTTTCTTATTCAAGCTATAAATATTGCATATTCCTTTTGTCTCTTTGGGAAACTTAATTGTTGTTTCATTGTCGATGTTAATGATTGCAATATCGTTTGGTCCTTGATTTAAAAAAACTTGTTTTTTGCATTCAATATAATCGTCCATGTCTGGATGCCAATTTAGATGGTCTGGATAAATGTTTGTTACTACTGCAATTTGTGGACTTATTTCTTGTTCTCTCATCCCATCAAGTTGAAAACTCGAAAGTTCCAATACAGAAATCGTTTTGTCTGTTATATTTGGTAATTCGATAATAGCATTTTTCCCTATGTTGCCAGCAAGAAGTGTGTTGTCGTAAACTTTTGAATTGAAAAGTAATTTTTGTTTATTTTGAATTCCTGTTTCAATTATTGTGTGTATTAAAGATGTGGTAGTACTTTTACCTCTTGTGCCAGTGACTCCCAATTTGATCCCTTTCGCTTTTCGGTGAAATAAAGCCATCTCCATTATAATTTCTGCACCATTTTTTCTTGCAATTTCAAGGAATGGATTATCTCTTTTTATTGCAGGGTTTCTAACGATAATATCGGCCCATTTGAAGTCTTCTTCTTTATGTTCTCCTAAAATGTATTCAATATTATATTTTTGTGTAAATGGTTTTAATTCATCAATAGCTTTGGCAAGTTGTTCTTCGGTTCGCATGTCTGTGACTCTAATTTGGGTGTTTTGCTGTGCATAGTATTTAACCATTCCTACTCCCCCATCGTTAAGTCCAAGCCCAAATATAAGTACTTTTTTGTTTTTATGGTACATATTTATATCCAATAAGTAATATTTTGTAAATATATTGTATCAGATCTAAATAAAAAATGTTTTTAGTTGAAATTTAAATTTGATTGAATGGGTATTGGCTAACTATAGTATATGTAGGCTTCATTGACCCATTATCATATTCTACTTTTAATATTTGGTTTTTAACTATTCTTACAAAAATAGTGGCTTGTCTTGTAGCCTCATCTACAGAAACGTAAGTATCAGCAGGGTTTTGTCCATCATGATACCAAGTGGTTCCGTCATGATGACTAAGAGTTTGCATTTGAGTAAGTCTTGGTGCGATTTGGGGGCTTAATGTCCCATTCTCTTCAAGATATTGACTGAATACTATCGTTCCCATAAGTCCTAGCGGAGAACCAGTTGTTGATTCATACATAAATTTTTTAATTAAATTATTAATTTAATCAACTAACCTATAGCCCTGTGAGCGATAGGTTTGAATTATCTGAGGAGCTATATTGTGGTCAATCATTTTTAATCTTATTCTTTCAATACATTTGCTTATTGCATATAGAGAGTATTTTTCATTTGCATCTTCACCCCACATAGCATTTGCAATCTGATCAAATGGAACAATTTTCTTTTTATTGTCGACAAGTTTAATTAGAACCCTTTTCTCAATTGGAGTGAAAATCGCAATTTTTCCATTAATATATATATCGTTTTTATTCTTAATAATTGCTTCTCCTACATTTATTCCAAGTTTTGCTTGATAAGTTATAGATTCTTTCCACATTTTAAGTTCAATAGGATTTTGCAAATCTGGAATTGTTGGTTGAAATTTTGGAAATAATTTATTTAATTTTGTGTTTAACATCATATATTCACAGATAGCCATTCTTTCATTCCATGAGTATTCTGTATAATGTCGGGTTTTATTTAATCTCTCCATCAAGATCATATAAAATATTTCGACAATTGTTGCATCTTTTCGTGCAAAAAGTTTAATGATATTCTTATTTTTATTTTGGGATGAATACTCTGAACAAACTGAACCAAATCTTGTTGGCATTATTATAACCTCTTTGATATCTTGGAATATATTTGGACTTATATCTGATAAGGATTTGTAAAAAGTTGGAAAAACAGATCTAAATTCTTTTTCAATTTTATTAAATTTAAATGGGATATAACTTGAAGAAAATTGTTTTAATAATCTTTGATATTTTTGTGGAAATCTTTTCATGTACTCAAAGTCGTAGTAAGGGCACAACTTCCAAAAATCTTTTGATTCGTAAATCTTAAGTTCTGGGAAGTGAATTGCTCTTTTATGACCTGGAACAACATAGGGAAGAACGTAATATTGTGATGTTAAATAAAAGCGGTTTTGTACTCTATCGGTATAGGACAGCAAACTTTTAAGTTCTGTTTCCTGAGTTTGTATAAAGGATATTTTTATTGGGGGCGGTGTTTTATCACGGAGTTTCAAATAAACTCATGTTGTTAACTTATGATATCTTATTAGATTATATCACAAGCACCTATTAAGGTCAATGTAAACCGTCAAAACCTTGTCAAGATTAAATAAATGTATATATATTGTTAAATTAATTTTGCTCGAAGATATGTAATACCATCCATCATCAACAACAACTGGAGCTTGACAGTATGGATATGAGCCATGTGATTTAACCCTAGACCTCGTTATAGCTTTAGGATTTTCACCCCAGTCTTTTCTAAGTTCTAATATTTCTGATGGAAGATCTGAACCACAATAGTGACAATGTGTATTTTCTGCGGTAGTAGGCACATCTTCTTCCGGTACGTTTTCAACAATCTTATCAGTTGAAGTTGCAGGTAAAAACCCAATAGCAAACCATACCAACGTTTCAAGAACCTCAGGGCTATTATATAAAGGGCATGAACTGCAATTATTTTACGTATATCTTGATCTTTATACCCGATTGACATTAAAAGTGAACATATTCCAGCATTTAACTGTATTTCGCTCAAAGATTCCTTACCATTATTATTTCCAGTATAATTTCCAACTCTATTTATTGATGGAACATCTGTAGACGGCTTAATCAATGGGGGGGGATATATCATTTGAATATTCAATGGTAAGTCCACGAGATCTGTCTTTTGCTCTAATTTTTATTGGAACTTTTGTAATGTCGCCATTTGGAAAAGTATGTTATATACCATTCTGTATATTGTTATACCACTTGAAGTACTTTCATTTACTAGCTCCAAAAGCACAGTTGGGTTATCTGGATCTGGACATTTTCCATCCTTTATTTTCTCAATTTGATTTGGGTATAGAGGAGGAGTATAGAAATCACAAGTTGTTAAGTCAAGATTTGACTCTATTTTTCCTTTGCGAAAAGCCTTTGTAAGTTCTACTAATCTGGGAAACTTGATGGGTATAATCACTTGCCAATTACTTAATTGATTTCCAAAGTCTTGCACAAGATTTCTCAATCTTTGGTGAAGAGGAAAAGTGTTTATAAATTCATCTATGTTTTTCCAGAATCCTAAATCAACATATCGAAGAGCTTGATAATTAAATTCTGATGGGTTGGTAGAATCCACTTGTTCTGGTGCAATATAGGTTCTTATAAAATATTGGTTTTTAGGATCCCAAATTATGACCTTTTTTGCTTCATTTATATCACTTCTTAACCTACTCATTATTACTCCAACTGAATTGTTTTCTGGTAGACGAACCAGATTTCTCCAAGGTTGAAGACAAGTTGTTTGTGGAATTTCCCTTTGATATCTGTCTTTTTCTGATTCGAATAAAAATGAATCTAACTCTCTCATTTCTTCTCTAGTTAATCCTTGTTGGTTATGTGCATTTTCAAGTATTTTCATAATAATACCAATATCCTTTCTAACTTGATACTCTCTTTGTGCAACATTGTAGAAGCCGTCTAATATTCGATCCCAACGATGCTCTTCAAATTCTAGGCAATTTCCATCTGCTCCAGAAATTCTTACAATTTGGGGACTTGATATATCACTTGTATCAAATCCTGTAATATATACACCAGCATTCGCGATTGCAATTTCAATTCTATGATCACTACCTATTTCAATTTGTATGTGAGGAGCAAAGATATATGCGGGATTTTCATTCATAAATTGAGCAGTAATGGATGTGAGATGACTAAAATAATCATCACCTGTTTGCTTGGATTCAACTATTTTTTTCAGTAATCTTGTAGATGCTTCATTACCAACGTTTTCAATTGATACTGTTTGGTCCTGATTTGGTCTTTCCGGTTGTTGTTCAACTACTGGTTTTTGTCCTTTCGGTCTAAATATTTTTCTGAAAAGCGACATGTTTAACTTTATAAAATTATTTGAGTATTATCTACTATAGGTCTTAATTTATCTTGACTTTATTTTGACATTGCTTTTCAAACATATAAAGTTGATTCTTTGTCAAGGAAATGTCAAGAAGTATTTGTTTAAAAGTTACATAATATACGAGAACTGTCCGTGTTGTGAAGAATAAATATAGATCTACATAATTTATAATAAGGTTTAATATGCAAGTAGTTGGAAAAAAATGCCCTAATAGTGAAGACCTTGATATAGTAAATGCTACAATATTAAGGAGTATTAAAGATGGAAATTATCCTTCAGTAAAAGCGGAACTAGATAAGCTTCCTGATGCCTCAATTTTAGAACGAAGAGTCACTGGTTATCTTGGTGATGTTTTAAGTCAATATTTAGGTTTATTTTTATATCCTTCTGAACAAGATTTTAATCCATTAAATCCTAAATATTTTTCTAAACTTGATATTTTCATAACAGTATTACCTTTATTATTTGAGATTGATTATAATGTTAGATTGGCTAATAATTATTTTTCTTTTTGTAATTATGATTCATTAAAGTTAATTTGGAAAGATCAATTTACTCAATTACTTGATTTATTTGAATCAGAGGGAGATGATATACAAGTTTGCATACCATATATTCATAGAATGTTAGTTGTTTGTCAAAGATTGGGGCTTTTGACAGATGAACAAAGTAAACGGTTGGGTGCATTTTCATTTAATTATGACAGTTCTTCTGCGAATTTTTATACTGATTTTTGGGCTGATGATACTGCCTGTACACGTTTAAGTAACGATGTAGTCGATTTATATCGGAAAGGACAATGGATGTATATAAGTCGATTTCTGGATTTTATGTTTTTATATTACGGTGTTGAAGATATTAATATTGCGAGAGAAATGACTGATCGAGTTATAGAAACTTTAAGTGTTTTGGTTTACGAAGACTTTACTAATTTACTTTCAACTGGAAAAATAGGTGAAGCGAAGGATTTATTTCAGCGTGCTTTTTTAAATTGTATGTTGACTCGTGAGGTATATGAACGAATGCTAAATGAGTTAGATGAAATATCACAGATCAATTAAAAGGTGAAAACTAAACATACATTATTTCAGCAATATTTGCATATCTTAACTACAGACATAAATACCTTAATAATATTGAACGGAGGTAGAAAAAAGTTTTAAATACAGTATGATGAAAGATATTAGACGCTCTCACATTATTGAAACTTAAGTATTTCCCAACACACCATTGCATCTGAAAGACCTCTGTGTGAAACGCTATCAATTTTTAAGTATTCTTTAATAGTTGAAAGTTTGTGATTTGGCAAAAAAGGAAATTTTTGTCTTGCAATTCTTACAGTATCAATTAATTGACTATTTATTGGTGAAAGATTATATCTTTGTAATTCTGCCGAAATGAATCTAAAATCGAAATATACGTTATGAGCAGTAAATGCTAGGTCTTCAGCAAAATCCCTAAAAAGTGAAAATCCCTTTGTTGCATCAACACCTTCCTGGGCCATTAAATCATCAGTTATACCAGTAAGATTGGTTATAAAGGAAGGGACTTTATTTACAGTTTGAACTAAAATGTCTAATCTGTCAACAATTCTTCCATTTTTAACCTTTAGTGCTCCAATTTCAATTACTCTTGCAAATGAAGGTGACAACCCAGTTGTTTCAACATCAACAATAACATAGTTATTAGTTTCTAGATCGTAGTGTTTGGCACTGGGATTTCGATAATTGCTCAATAACATAATAAATCATTATTAATAATTTCTATCTCTTAACAAAACTCTTTTAGTAAATCTTCAATTTTTCCTTCTGGTTTTTGATTTACTAAAGCTCCCTTCTTGAGTGGTGAATATTTATCAGTAATTGTTGGTGCCTCTTCTTTATATATTACTCCGATTGGAATTTTGTCTTTTTGGAGAGCTGTTTTAAGTGCTAATGCCTTGTCTGTACAATCATATTTTGTTTTTGAGAAACCACTCTTGGGTTTATCACTTTCATCTTGTTCTAAACCGTAAACAGTGTCTTTATAGTAAGAAAGCATATCTATTTTGGTCCATGTGACGCATTGCATTATTACATCGACAATTGCAAATCCTTTATGTTGAATTGCTTGTTTGAATATTTCTTTCATATGTTGTGGTTTTCCAACAAAAGCTCTAGCGACAAATGTTGCTCCGGAAGCGATTGAAACCAGGACAGGATTCATAGGTTGGTCAACTGTCCCATACGGATAGGAAACTGTTTTTACTCCACAAGGTGTAGCCCCTGAAGTTTGACCAGTTGTTAGTCCATATATTTCGTTGTTATAAAGAATTACTGTTATATCTTCGTTTCTTTGTGCTGATGTTATCCAATGTTCTGCTCCTTCCCACATCATTGCCCCATCCCCTATTGTGGATATTACTTTTAAGTCATGATTAGCATATTTAGCACCAATAGCTGGCAACATTGATCGTCCGTGAAGGGATTTTACAGCATAGGTGTTAATTTTATCGGCTCCATTACCGTTACATCCAATATCATAGGTAATTACTATTTTATGTGGGGGAAGATTAAGTTCAGCAAGAGCTTGAGGTAAAACATTTTTAACTGCATAAGCTCCACAACCGGGACACCATGTTGGTTGAACTCCTGTATTAAAATCCGTTATTTTTACTGCCATGTTATTAATTAATAATTAAGAATTAATTCCATCATAGATGGATCGGTTACTTTCGTTTTATATTAATGTAACCGAAATGATCAATTACCTTTTGTCAATTTAAAATTTCTAATTTCATCAACAAGTTCATCTTTAAAGAATGGTTTTCCATCAAATCTTAATGCCATTGAATCTGGATTTATTCCTGCCAGTCTTAGATCTGGTAACAATTGTCCTGTTGAATTGTTTTCAACAAGAATTACTTTTTTATATTTGCTTGCAAGTTTTGAAAGCTTTTCGTAATTTAATGGGAATAAATATTTTATCTGAAGGAATCCGAATTTCTTACTAGATTTATCTTCATTGAGTTCAGTGATTGAATCTATTATCGCACCCTTGGTACTTCCCCAACTTATAATCAAAACATCAGCATCTTTTTCTCCATAATATTCAAAATTATTAATTGCTTTGATAATTGCTTCATTCTTTTTTAATCTTTTGCTTTGTTGATCTATACGAACATTACCGTCTTCAGTAGAATAACCCTCCTGTGAATGTTCGTCACTACTAGCTAAAAATATCCCCCCCTTTAGTCCTGGAACTGTTCTTGGAGATATACCGTCGGGGGTATCTAGACTATAGCGTAGGAAAGGTTTTTCTTTAATATCTTCTTCATTGATAATTAACTTGCCTCTATTAATTGGAATTGGATGTGGAAATTTAGGGGTTGTATAAAAACTTTCAGCAACATGTTTATCTGTAAGCATTATTACTGGAATTTGATAAACATCTGCAAGGTTTAAACATTCTTGAGTCATTACATAAGCTTCATATGGATCTCCAGGGGCACAAACGATTCTTGGATATTCACCGTGGCCTGCATACTTTGCCATATTAAGGTCTGATTGTTCTTGCCAAGTTGGAAGTCCTGTAGCTGGTCCAGATCTTTGAGCATTAATAATTACTAGTGGAATTTCTGCAATACCCAACATTGATATGAATTCTGTCATTAAGTCCATTCCCCCACCCGATGTTCCGACCATTGCTCTAACTCCACCATTTGATGCTCCCATAGCCACTCCAATAGCCTCTATTTCATTTGATGCTTGTCTTACTACAATTCCTCTTTCAGGTCCATGCAAAGCAAGATAATGCAATATATTGGTTGAAGGAGTCATTGGGTAGGCACTGTAAAATTGACCTTTTCCAGCAATAAATCCTAAGCCATTAGCTTCATTGGCTGTAATGACCATGGTATCTTTTTTTGTTTTTGGAGGGATAATACTAAAATCTATATCTTTGGATGTTCCTTCAACAAGTGTATAACCAATTGATGCTGATTTTTTATTGTTATTTTTTACGTCATCTCCTTTTTTCTCAAAAGTCCAATCAATTGCTTCATAAAGACTATCCAGTCCAAGATTGCAAATAGCCATTATTACACCAAGTTGAAGTGAATTTTGCATTATTAGCGGAATTTCATTTTTTTCAAGAATTTCTTTAATATTGAGATCAATTAAATGAATATTCTGTTTTTTAAGTAAAGATGTATCTGCTGGGACGATACTTTTATCAGCTATTATTACTCCATTTTTATTAAGTTCATCTGCGTGTAAGCTAATTGATTCAGGATTAAGTGCTAATAGAATGTCAATTTTTTGAGTTGAAGAATTAACGGGTTTAACTGACACGTCAACTTGAAAAGTATTGTGTCCTCCTCTAATCAACGATGGATATTCTGTATATCCGAAGGTAAATAGTCCTAATCTTTGGAAGGATTTTTGTAACATTAGTCCTATTGATTTAATTCCAGAGCCTGCTGGACCAGCAACCTTTATTGCTATATGATGTTTCATGTATTTTAGAACTTAGAACTTAGAACGTAGAGCGTAGCGGCGGGGTTATATACTTGAGTATGTGGTTATTTATCATTTTTGAGCTTATGAATTAATCCATTTAGCATTTTAACAATTTCTGTTAATTCAATATATAGATCTTGATATATGTTATCCGAAATATTTATAATGTAACTTATTTAATTTTATATATTTTTTTTGTAACCTCGCCTATATCATTTTTAAGTTGTGGGAATGGAACACCTTCTCTCGCTGATATACCCTCGAAAATCCAAAATACTCTTTCACTCATTCCAAATCCAAAAGCGGGAGGCATTCCATATTCCAGCATTTCCACAAAGTCAATATCTAGCATTTGTGCTTCATCGTCTCCTGCATCTCTTAGTTTCTGCTGTTCAACAAATCTTTCATATTGATCAATAGGATCATTTAGCTCTGCGAACGCATTTGCCATTTCAGTCCCAGCTATAATTGGAAACACCCTATTAACCCTTAATTCATCCTTTTTCTTTGATAGTGGAGATAAAAATAATGGAACATCAGTTATAAAGATAGGTTGAATAATAGTTTTTCTAACGATCTTCCATAAAGCATCAACAATTCTTGACCTGTTATTGATTTCTGTTGATTTACCATCATGTTTTCTGTATATCTGTGTTAGTTTATCAATTGAATCATTAAAAATATCAATATCTCCGTAAAATTCCTTCATCGCTTGTTCGTAACTTTTTTGTGGCCAACTGCCGTCTAAATTAATCTTCTGTCCTTCAATTTCAAAATCAAGTTTTCCATATGTTTCTTTTAATATAAATTGAAACATATCTTGTATCATCTGAATTCCTGTTTCAAAATCTGTATATGCTGAATAAAACTCCATTGCAATATGTTCTGGAAGATGTTCGGCATCTATCCCTTCATTTCTAAACCTTGGACCAAGATCATAAACTTTTTCAAATCCTCCTCCTAACAATCTCTTGAGTGGAAGTTCGTGTGAAATTCGTAAAAACAAGTTTTGACCTAATGCGTCATAATGAGTTACAAAAGGTTTTGCATCCGCACCTCCGGTTACGTGTTCTAAAACCGGAATATTAATTTCATAAAATCCATTGTCATCTAAAAATTTTCTAGTATTTCTCCAAAAAGATGCTCTTCTAATAAATCTTTGCCTTATTTCTGGATTCATTGTCATGTCCAGATATCGTCTTCTAAATCTTTCATCAATATCATCTAATCCATGCCATTTGCCCGGTAAAGGTCTTATTGTTTTGGATGCAACTTGTAAATTATGCACAAGAATTGAAATTTCACCGGTTTTGGTTTTGGTTACTTCACCATAAGCTGAGACAAAGTCACCGATATCCAATAGATTTAGATGTTCCCAACCGAGAGTTTGGTTTGATATATTTGTTGATTCAATAGTGTCTTCTTTTATGTATAATTGAATTGATCCCGAGGAGTCCTGTAAATTTGCAAAAATTATTTTACCAATATTTCTTAACGACATAATTCTTCCTGCTACCCATAATTTCTGGTTTTCGAGATTTGAAAAGTCTTCTCTAATCTTTTGATTGGCAATTTCTTTCTTTACATTTGTAGGATAGGGGTTAATTCCTAATTGTTGAAGTTTTTTTACTTTCTCAATGCGTACGTTTCTTTGGCCAATTAAGTCGCTTGATGGTGACTGGGTGTTCATGAGTATCAAAAATAAATTATAATTTATTATACATACAGATCTTTTTTTATGCAACAGAAAAATAAGAAAATTAATGTTTAAATTTTAGAAAAGTTGATATTATTATCTGGAAATAAAGGTTGTACACAAGATTGTACATTAAAGGTTTCTGGTGCTGTATTTTGGGGATCATAGTCAATATCCATAACTGAAATATGTCCATTAGGATATATCCTTATTTCAATACATCCACCAATAAAACCATGGGCCAACAGTCCTTTAATAATTTCAATAATTGCTGAATTATTGTGAATGAAGCTTGAAATTTCTTCAGCTGTTCTATAACTAGTAGGAAGACCTTCATCAATAAGTCTAGCCTGAGCACCATTTGTTGTATCTATTGCGTTTATAATCCTGACAATGGAATCGATATCACTATTTGGGTCTCTGGGCTTTGCAGTTAATAATGCGACCTGTTTTTTTTCTTGAGCATCTGTTAAATATCTCCCTTCATATTTAAAAAATTCTGAGGTAGCAAGTGATAGATCGAACATAATTCGTGCGTGATTATTTTCCTGAGATGGTCTTCCAACATGTAAAAAAATGCCATTGATTTGTTTACTAGTTAATACTTGGACTAATTCAGACCCTCCCCTAGGTTTCCATCTGCCGTTTTCCCACAGATCTATTTCTGTTGTTTCAATATTTAATCTAAACATTGGGTTGCCAGGTCCTGCCGTTGAAGAAGTACGTATTAGTAAAAATTTTCCATCACCATCGACGACCTTTGGAATACCGTATGATTCTTCTATCTTTCTTAGCTCTTCATAAATTTTACCAAGATGATTTTGTGAAGGATCACAATCGAGGTTTAAATTTGCTAACAATAATTCATAAAATAATTCTGGGTTAGTAAAGCATGTAGCTATTGACGAAAGTGGTCTTTCAATATCATCAATATTACACATTATTAATGAAAGAATTAACTTTCTTAAAATTTTAGGATCAATGATAAAAGCTTGAGCTAGTGATGGATGTCTAAAATACATCTCATCTGGGTTGGCAATGAGTTCACTACCTACAGGTAAATAAAATAGTATTGAGCTGTTTCTTCCATGAAGAATGGAACATTCCCTTCTTGAACATAATCCACTTTCTATGGCCATAAGTGTTAAAACAAATTATATTAACAAGCATTATATACTATTATGAGGTTAATGAAAAGAGGAGACAAATTTAAAATATGCACTAAATAGCAATAAATTGAAAATTACATCCAAATTAATATTATTATTCCTAACAATATTCTGTAAATTCCGAAATATATAAAAACATTGGTATTTAAAATTTTTAGTAGCAATTTTATTGATAAAAGACTTGCTATAAAGCTAGAAATAAAACCAATTATAAGAATTATTATTGATTCATCTACAGAACCTTGGATAATTTCATAAGTTGTAAGAAGTGATGTTCCACATAAAATAATAGCTGAAAGAATAAATGAAAATTTGATTGCAACCTCCTTTTTTAACCCTGAAAAAATTCCTGACATGATAGTTATTCCTGATCTTGAAACCCCTCTAAAAAAAGCAAGCGGTTGTGAAATTCCTACAATTAAGGCATTTAAAAATGTTATATCTTTTATTGATTTTATTTTTGATTTTTGTGAAATTTTATCAATGAATAAAAATAAGATTCCTATCGAAATTAACCCTACTGCCATTCCAATTCTATTGTTTGTTAATTCTTCAATCTGGTCTTTTATTAATATTCCGATAATTACAGCAGGTATGGTTGCTATCAATAACTTAGGAATTACGAATAAATTAAATTTTGCTTTGATTTTTAATCTCTGAAAATCATCTTTAATAATTGAGAAAATGTCCTTATTAAGACCAATCAATACTGCGAATAAACTTCCTGCATGTAAAATTAGATCAAATGATACTGATTGGATTTGCCAATTAAACAACATAGGAATTATTCTCAAGTGTGCAGAACTTGAAATTGGCAAAAACTCAGTAATTCCTTGTAATATTCCTAATATGATTGCTTGTAAAGTTGACAATCTGATTAACTATTAAATGATATATGATAAGTGATACATGATAGAGTTATGATATTTTTTCATCTATCATATATCATCTATCACTTAAAACCAAATATGCCCAGGAAAGGACTTGAACCTTCACCTCCGTATTAGGGAGACAGCGACCTCAACGCTGCGTGTCTACCAATTCCACCACCTGGGCGAATCTGAACTACTTTTTTAACGTTTCTCTCATTAGTGGTGAGGGATTAAGGTGTCTACTCTGCCTTCACATAAGTTTTGGCAGATTCACAACCATGTAAGCAACGTTGTTGCTACAGGGTTGGAACAATTCAACCACTCCCGCCTGTCAAAACATAAATTAAATTGTCTGGCGTGTAGGTGGGCATCAAGAAATAACAATTGATAAAGAATTATTTCGACTTCGTTTAATTACTTTTCACCTTTCACTTGTAATCTGCCGAAGGAGCTCGCACCTTACACGAGCTGAACACGAGTTATGTTAACTCGTAATTCTAAAGAAACGATTCCCTCATTCGGCAACCTCTTTCTCAACTCAATAATCTGCCGAAGGAGCTCGCACCTTACACGAGCTGAACACGAGTTATGTTAACTCGTAATTCTAAAGAAACGATTCCCTCATTCGGCAACCTCTTTTTCTCAACTCAATAATCTGCCGAAGGAGGGAATCGAACCCTCACCCACTTGCGTGGACAGGATTTTAAGTCCTGCGTGTATACCTATTCCACCACTTCGGCCTTCAATAATTAATAATTAAATCCACCAAAGGTGGATCGGTTACCGTTTTTATCTAAAGTAACCGAAAAGAATAAATAATGATTATTAATTATTCTTTGTTAATTGTTAACTAATAAAAGGTGACGACCGGAATTGAACCGGTGCATAGCAGTTTTGCAGACTGCGGCCTTACCACTTGGCTACGTCACCAATACTTATTCATTAATCCTTAGTTTTACGAATTTTAATCTTACCGCTTTTGATTATATCACGTTCGGTTGAGTCTGTCACAGTTTCACTGCTGTTATCTGTTTCATCTTTTTTAGTAACAACAATTACTTTGGGATTAATTGTTTGTTTATTCTCAATACTACTATCATCTATATTTTTACTTTCAGTATTAGATATTTCTTTTCGTAATGATTTAGATTTATTACGTTTTTTTCTAAATATAGTTAAGACTCTAATTATTAAAAAAATCATAATCCACACGACACTTATGTAAGTCATTGTAACTTGAAGTGATAAGGATCTTTGAGCGATCCAACTAATGACAGTTGCTAATGCTTTTGTTGAATTTTCAATAGGATCGTATGGAATATGTGAAGTATTAAGATATTTTTCAACTACTGATGAAATAGAGGTAATATATTCCTCAGCAATATTATTTGAAACATTTATCATACCTTGCAAAGCAATTGATGCCAATGTTATTCCCAAAAATGCTAGTAACCCATAGATAATTATAGTAGTAATCTTGTTCCTCGGAATAAAAAGAATCATTAATATAAATAAAATCACAAAAACAATAATTGATGTAATTTTTGTAGAATTTATTGCTGATAAAGTGGTTTTAATGGTTTTTTGTTCGATAGATCCTTTTTCAATTTTAATAATTGATAGTTCATTGGGTTTTTCATCTAAAGGCCACATACTGTTATCTGGCAGAGAAACATTAATTTCCAAATTATCTTCCTTATTCCAGTCGTAAATTTGGTCGATTGCTATGTCAATATCTTTTTCAAAGTTTTGATCAATTATTTGTTGAGATAATTGAATTCTATATGTCGGAGAAAGTTCTTCACCATACTCTCTAAGTAACGATTCTACAATTTGATTCTGAATTGGATCTTTTATATAACTAACAACTTCTGTTTCTCTGAAGAATGACTTTGCTTTTTCTTTTGAGTCAAAAACAAAATTTATTGATATGAGTATTGTAAATATGAAAAAAGATAAATTTGTAAAGAAATATAGTAATGTTGATAATATGAATCTAAATATTTTCATGTATGATTGACGAAATTAAAATCAGAATATTTTATCATTTAGCATCATTATTTTCTACTGGTAATTCTTTTTTATTATATTTTTTGTAAAGTTTATAGCATATAAATATTATTAATAATCCGGTAAATACATAAGCTGCATTTTCTATTTTTGATACATAATCAGCTAATTTTCCCCAATTTTCTCCGAATAGCATGGCTAGGTATATTAACGTAAAATTCCAAACAAATCCTCCTAAGAAACTGTTAATAATCAAAATAGGTATTGAAAGCTTTACGACACCTGCATATATACCAATCATTGATCTAATTCCTGGAATAACTTGTGCAAAAAGTACTGCCTTGCTGCCATGTTTCGAATAGGTTTTCTTTAATTTTTCATACTCATATTTGTCTACTCCTATTAGTTTACCTGCTTTTTCTATCACTTTATCACCGAATATTCTTCCAATAGTGTAAAGAACAAGTGATCCGATTACTGTTCCGACTGTAGCTGAAAATATAGCTACCCAAAGATTAATTTCTCCTTTATAGACAAGATATCCTGCCCAAGCCATCACTAATTCTGAAGGAATAGGAGTAAAGACACTTTCAATTATTATTCCTACAAATATGCCTAATGCTCCATATTGAGTCATTAAATCAAGCATCCGCTGTACTAATTCTCCCACTAATTTTTAATAATAATTAAATTCTCTGCCCTGCTACTCTTTTTTGATCTGTTGGGAACAGGGTTGCTTCTCTAATATTATTTAGTCCAAGCATTTTTTGAGTCAATCTTTCAAGTCCAAATGAAAAACCGCATTCTGGAGGCATTCCAAACTGAAAGGCCTGTAAATAGTGCGAATAATTATTTTTATTAAGTCCAATTTTATCCATATTTGAACTCAGTTTATCATATTCGTGAATTCTGTGTGTTCCAGAAAGCACCTCGAGTCCCCTAAAAATAAGGTCAAAGGACAATGATTCATCTGGGAATTTAGGATCGTTATATGTATAAAAGTTCTTATCTTTTTTAAAATTTATAAGCCACACAAATTCTGAGTTGTGTTCTTCTTTTGCCCATTTACATAATTCTTTTTCATCATCAGGATCAACGTCTAATTCTTCTCTTTTACTCGATTTACCAGTTCTTTCCTCAATAACTTTAAAAGCTTCATTAACTTTTATTACTGGGAACCGTGGAAATTCATCTTTATTAAGTGTCGGGATTTCTGCATTTAGTAAATTAAATAATTCTTTACAATTTTCATCTAAATCGTGAATAATATCTTTTACGACTTCCTCAACTACCATCATTGTGTCGAGATATGAGTCAACAAAAGCCATTTCAGCGTCCAATTGCGTTAACTCCATTATATGTCTGGAAGTATTGTGTTTTTCAGCTCTAAATACCGGGGTTATTGTGAATACTTTTTCAAAAGCACTTACCATTATTTGTTTGTAAATTTGTGGACTTTGTGCAAGATATGCTTTTTTACCAAAATAATTTACCTCAAAGACATCTGCACCACTTTCTGAAGGAGCTCCCATGAGTACGGGTGACCTAAATTGCATAAAACCTTGCTTTACAAGAGAGTTACTGAATGAATTTATTATTTGGGCTTGTACTTTAAAAATGGCTTGTCTTCTGATATTTCTCAAAGATAATGTTCTGTAATCAAGTTCTGTATCTTGATTGGCATCTATCTCGTTTTTATTGTAGGTTAATGGACTAACGTCTTTTACTTTAGTAATTATTGAAATTGAGGAAACCAATAATTCGTATTTATCTTTGTTACTTTGTACGGTACCTTCTGCTGATATTACAGTCCCTATTTGACAATCATTTAGTTTTTCAATTTGTTTACTATCTTCAATAACTAATTGAGTTGAACCGCTCCCATCTCTCAAAATTACAAAACAAATCTTTCCAAGGTTGCGAATATTATCAATCCAACCGGCAGTTTTCACAGGCTTTCCGTTGTTTTCACACATTTCTTTTATTGAAATCCGTCCCTCCATCTCAATGTTTATCAAAATTAAATATATTATGTATCACTTATCACTTACCTAAGGTCTTATTCTTTTCATTGTTCGTGGGAAGGGAATTGTTTCTCTAATATGTGTTAATCCACAAATCCACCTAACATATCTTTCAAGCCCAATTCCAAATCCACTATGTGGCACTGATCCATACTTTCTTAAATCTAAGTACCATTGAAAATCATCCATATCTAACTTTTCTTTCTTAATTTTTTCGATCAATACATCGTAATTATCTTCACGTTGACTACCACCAATTACTTCACCATAGCCTTCTGGAGCTAACATATCTGCATTTAATACTCTTGAATTATCTTCTGGATCATCTTTCATATAAAATGCTTTTGCCTCTCTCGGGTATTTTTCAACGAAAATTGGTGTGTCAAACTGCTTAGTAAGAATTGTTTCGTCATCAGCACCTAAGTCATCTCTATCTTTTATATCGGATCCTAATCTTTGAAGAATCTTGATTGCCTCTTTATGTGTTATTATTTGATATTTTTTATCAGTACACTTTTCAAGTGCTGAAGTATCTCTTTTTAGAATTTCTAATTCTTTACTGCATTTGGATAACACATCATTTATTATTCGTTGGGTTAATTCCTCCTGTAATTTCATGTTCTGAGCATGATCAAAAAAAGCCATTTCTGCATCCATCATCCAAAATTCATTTAGATGCCTACGGGTTTTACTCTTTTCTGCTCTAAATACTGGCCCGAAATCAAATACTCTACTAAACGACATAATTGCTGATTCAAGATATAACTGTCCAGATTGTGTAAGATAAACGTGTGGACCATCTTTTGCATTGTCTTCCCATGCTGGGGTATATGGAACCTCAAATAAAGTAGTTGTGCCTTCACATGCATTTGGTGTAAGAATTGGTGAGTCTATTTTAGTGAATTCTTTCTCAGATAGGAAACTATAAATCGAGTTAATAATATTGTTTCTCACTCGTAAAATTGCCCACTGTCTTTGAGATCTAAGATGAAGATGTCTATAGTTGAATAAGAACTGGATACTATGTTTACTTCCATCTCGTTTTTTTTGAATTGGATAATCTTCTGGAGATAGACAAATAATTTGAGCATCTGTGATTTGAAGCTCAAAACCATTTGGTGAGCGGGGTTCATTTTTTACAATTCCAGTGATTGAAACAGATGATTCAATGGTAATTTTCTCTAAACTATCAAAGGTTTGTGCTGGTAAGTCTTTTTTTGATGCAACAGCTTGTACTGTATCAAATCCATCTCTTATTTGTAAAAAGATAATTGAACCAGATGAGCGTTTATTATTAATCCATCCGTTAATGTTTACTACCTGGTCTATATGTTGTTGAAATTGGGGGATTAGAACTTGTTTTGCCACATTAAGAATGAATTAAATAATGTATCAACCCATTAATTATAACAAATGATTTGTTTAATTACAAAATATTGAAGTTCTGCTTTTGTTTGTAAAATGGTTAAAGATAAAGGGCGGGCCGAAGGCCCGCCCTCATGTCTCGAGTTTAAAAATCAAGTAAAAAGAAATTACTTGACAAATCCACTGATTACTGGGATTTCAACCTTTTGACCCTGGTATGACTTGATACCAACATATAAAAGGTAGAACCAGAATATCACTGGAACACATGCGAGTACAACTGTTACTGATAATACTACAGTAAGTACGATCATAACAATTCCTGCATATAATGATTGCATAACATCAAATTTTACCTTTCCCCAATTTGGTGTTTCCTTTTCTGTTAATAAGAAAATGATACTTGAGAGTGGAGCAAAAAGGTAGCAAAGAAGTGCAATAGTCTTTGGTTCCATTCCTGTGCCTTTTTTGGTTTCTGGAGTAGTCACTGTTTGACCATTAACTTCTGGTGCTGTTGGAGATTTGGTATCTGCCATTGTGAAGTAATGATAAATTAAATACATAAATTTATTCGACATTCTTAGTATATATTAATTCTAAAAAGAATGCAAACAAATAAATACTCGTTGCTTTCAGTTTACTATTTACTGAATTTAGCTAGATTCCCCTATTCAGTTTGTTTTAACTGTCTTATAAGTTTTTCATACCAATTTGGCTAGGTATCCCATCTTATCTCTTCTAAAGCCTAATTTTCTGTAATACTCTCTTGTTCCCACAGCAGATATAACGAATATCTTTGAAAAATTGTTTGATTTTGTTATTTCAATTGCCATTTTAATTAATTGTTTTCCGATTCCAGTATGTTGAACTGTTCCTATATGACCTATTTTTTCGCTATTTCCATATACATGAATCTCTCTTATCATTGCTCGATTTTTTAGAAATTCAGGTAATTCTAAGATGGAGTTTTTGCTACTATCCTCTATTGGTTTTCTTCTATCAATAATAGATAGTCTCAGAAAGCCTAAAATACAGTTTTTTCTATTTATTGTTTCAGTCGTGGCTTGAATAAAATATTCATTTGAATTTTGTACTTTGTATTTTATGATTGAATATTCAATCTTATTGGTTATTTGGTTCTTTCTTATTTCCCTACAACGAATACAATTACATTTTAAATTTTGCGAGCTCATATATTTCCAGATCATTTCTCGTAAGTTAGTCTTATCATTGCCTGCAACAATCTCTGTTGATGGAATATCTCTAAAAACTCTACTTATTCTACAATATTGCGGTACAATTTGTTTAATTTGTGATATTGTTTCAATTAACTGTGTTGTCGTATAGGGGGAATATTTTTTTTGAGAGTAAAGGTTACATAGCTTAGTGTTTGTAATAATTGATGTAGGGTAGATTTTGAGTTCATCGGGGGCAATTTCGTTTATTAAATCTTTGAATCCCTCAATATCTTTGGAAGGTGTGCTTTGGAATAAATTAAGCATGTAATGAATTTGAATTTTGAACCCAAATTGTCTTAAAAGCTTTACTGACTCAATCGATTGTTTGACTGTGTGAGCTCTTCCATTTATATCCAAAATATCGTTAAACATCGATTGTACCCCAATTTGAACTTTAGTCACACCGAGCTGTCGTAAAAATATTGCGAAATCAGTAGTTATATAATCAGGTCTTGTTTCAACAGATATGCCAACACTTTTGTGTTCTGAATTTTCATTTTGCTTTTGGAGCTTTTCAAGGTATTCCAATAAATCATTCGTTGATTTTTGATACAGTCTTGGATTTGGGTTAATATTATTTAATGCTTCAAAGGTTCTTGCAAAGAAAAACAAAATATATCTCCTTGGGTAATATGAAAATGTTCCTCCTGAAATTATAATTTCAATTTTATCAGTATTGTGTCCATTATTTTTAAGAACTTCTATACGTTTTGAAATTTGAGTATAAGGGTTGTATTTTAATGTATTTGCTCTTGCACATGCTGGCTCCGAAGGAATATAGCTTTTAGGTACATTTGAAATTGAAGGACAAAAAATACATTTTCCTGGACACGGATAAGGTTTAGTAAATGTTGTAACTACAACAACACCTGAACTACTTCTTATTGGCTTCTTCATGTGGTTATGGGTTAAGGGTTTTGGGTTATGAGTGAAATTTTCCTGAAGTGAATCTTGATGTTGAATTACAATATTTAGGTTAAGAATTTTACTGTTTTTTGTATTCATAAAGTTCCGAGATCCATTTTACTTTCAGCGTTTTGAGTTTCTCTTAAATTTGTGCATATTAAATTTCCAGATCTAAATAGTTGTTTGTCAAGTATATACTCATTTTTATCCTTTCTACCAGATTTGCAAAAATGAAATACTCTCCTGGCAAAATTTAAAATTCAGAATTAACTCCTAACTCCTAACCCAGCACTCATAAGTTCTATAGGTATTTGCTGACTTCCAGTAATTTACTAAGTACATAGCAATTTTGTTTTGCGGTCTCAGTATCTTTATCCATTATCATGACATCGTCAAAATATTTATTAAGTTGCTTACTAATAGAAGAAAGTTTTTTTAAATATTTTTCAATATCTTGAACTTTTGAGAGTTCCTTGGTAAGGGCTAATATTGATTTGTATAGTTCGTCTGTTTGTTTTACTTTAAATTTTGAATATTGATCCTTAGGAGTGCAAGGAGATTTTTTAAGAATATTTCTTATTCTTTTCAGTGATTCCGTTAGGTCGGCAAACCATTTTTCATTCGCTTTGTCAAGGTTTTGTACGATTTGAAGCTCTTGAGAGACAACAGCTAAAGGTTGATCATTAATATAATTTATAGCGTTGTTGATATAATTTTCAGTGATATTTTTCTTTTTCCAATTATTTTCTAATTTGTTGCTAATTAGTTCAATTAGATAATTTGCGTTTTCCTTATCCAATTTAATGATATCAATGATATTTGAAATTGTTATATCGCTTTTGCTTTCAATAAGTAATCTAATTATTCCTGAAATTAAACGTCTAATTCCAAATGGATCGTAACTTCCCTTTATTCTGAATCCTGCTTCTATATATTTTTTTATAAAGGTTAATTTATGCGTTAATGCAAGGTTGAATGATAAAATATCAGTGGGTACAATATCCATCTCATTAACAGGTCTGTGAATATTTGATAATAATTCAACAATTTCATTTTCAACATTTCTTTCTTTTGCATAAATTGTTCCTACAGTATATTCAAGAGCTGGGAATTCTGTTACTAAGTTGGTTCCTCTGTCAAAAAACAAGTAATTTGAAACTTTATTAATTAATTGAAGTTGTTGTTGCGAAATTTTGGTAAGTGAGGCAACTTTAGGAAGTAATTTAGAAAATAATTCCCTTAATTCAAATAAATTACCAACTTTTTCGTGAATAGTAATGTTTTTGATGTTTTGGGAAAATTCTTCAATTGTGTGTTTTTGATCTCTCTCATAATAAAATAGTCCATCAGATAACCTTACGTTAACTACTTCTTCCCATCCTTGTTTTACGGAATCTCTGTTTTCTGGAATTTGTTCTGCAATACTTACGAAATTGGGTTGAATCTTTCCATTTTTGAATACTGTAAAACTTTTAAGATGATGCCATAAAACTTCGGTAATTATTTCTTTTGGCATTTTTAAGAAAGACTCATTATAGTTTCCAATAATTACTAGAGGAGTTTCAACCATATAGGACATATACTGAAGTTGCTTTGATGAAAATTTAATTTTTACGTTGTTTTCTTCTTCAATTTTTTGGATTTGCTGTTTAATATTGTTTATTCTTTCTTCATTTGAAACAATCACATTGAATGATTTGAGGGTCGAAACATATTCTGAAGGATTTTTAATTCTTATTTTTGTTGTTCCTGAAGTTCGTGATCCATATGAAAGGGTTGATGAGCTAGCTGTTCCAATTTCAATAGAGATTGGAATAGTATCGAGGACTGTTGTGATCCAACGAATTGGTCTTATAAATGAAACCTTTGTTTCATCCCATGACATTTGTTTATTTGTTTGAACCTTTTTAATTAGATCAAGACAAAAATGTTCGAGCTTGCTTCCAGTAGCTGACTTAACATCTCTTGGAATGCACAAGAACACTTCATTATTTATGCTTATTTTTCTTAATTTTCTTATTGATGTGTCATTTTTTTCAGCAAAAGATCGACCTATTTCGTTAATTCTACTCCCTGTGAATGCTTTACTTGCAGGAGGTCCAATTATGTTTTTTTCTGTTGATTTTATGTCAATATCCTTCAAAATTAAAGCAATTCTTCTGGGAGTAATATATGTTTCATATTCTTTTATTGATAATCCATTCTTATCAAGTACAGAATTTACCAAATCACCTTTAAGCTGTTTATAAATACTTTGTGCTTCTCTTGCTGGTATTTCTTCAACACCATATTCTATTAAAAAATCCACGTTTAATAAGTAATAAGTAATAAGTAATAAGTAATAAGTAACAAGTAATTTGAGTTAAAGTATCCACTTGTAACCTGTTACTTGTTATTCGTTACTTGTTTTTTGTTCCGTAATAATACTTCTTTAACTATCTCTCGCATTTTAGAGAAAGTATTGTGCCTTTCTAGTGGGCCTATTGCTCCCCTAGCGTCTAAAATGTTGAAAGTATGTGACATCTTTAATACGTAATCATATGCTACTAATGGTAAATCATTTTTTAAACAGTTTTGAGCTTCCTTCTGATAGAGGTTAAAGAGCTTTTGTAAGGTGGTTATTTCAGCAAAATCAAGAGAGTAAGCACTTCCCTGTTTTTCAGACATTTTAAATAACTGTGCATATGTTACATTTTTGGACCACATAATATCCCAAACAGAGCTAACTTGTTGTATTTTCATTACTATTCTTTCAAGTCCATAGCTGATTTCTAATGTGGGAATCTCAACTTTCATACCTCCTAATTGTTGAAAATATGTGTATTGTGATATTTCCATTCCGTCATACCAAATTTCCCAACCTAAACCAGTAGCTCCTAATGAAGGATTCTCCCAATTATCTTCAACAAGTCTTATGTCATGTTTGTCAGGCTCTAATCCAATTGTCTGTAAACTTTTAAGGTAAATGTCAATATTGTCTGCTGGTGCAGGTTTTAAAACCACCTGATATTGAAAAAAATGTTGTAATCTGTAATCACTATCAGCATATCTTCCATCTGCTGGTCTTCGGCTTGGCTCGACATAGGCAACATTCCATTCATCCTCTATTAAAGCATTTAAAGCAGTATTAGGATTACTAGTTCCTGCCCCTACTTCGATACCGTAAGGGAACATTAAACTGCACCCTTGTTTGCTCCAGAAATTGTTTAATTCGGAAATTATGTCCTGAAATGTTTTTATCATACTAGTATTTTACCACATTTCAGGCTAAGAAACAAACGTATGAACAAATTAACAAACGAACAGATTAAAAAGTTAATAAGCGGGAAAAATAAGAAAGATTAATTATTCGAAACTTTTCACTAGTTTACTTGTCATTTTGTGGATTTTCTATTTTTTTAACGACTTTTTTGACAACCTCTTTGATATTTTTTGCAGTTATTCTTGCTGCTGAAGAAAATTGATGTCCGCCTCCACCAAGCTTAAGGGCTATATCATTAACATGGATTTTAGGATCTGCTGAACGCAAAGAAACTGAATAATTTGCCATATTATTTTCTTTAGATTTTTGAGTAATATATGTTATAAATCCAGCTTTATTTGGTTCAATATTTTTAAGATATTCTTGCGTCCATTTTGCAATAATCATTTTAAAATCATTAATCTTTATAATGTCCGACATAATATATTTTTCCGTAAATTCGTCAGAAATATATGAATAATTATATCCTTTTCCAATTGTGAGGTTTTTAAAAAGTTCTTGATATATCAGTGATATGCAGGGAGGATATCGATTTGATTTATTGTAAATCTCCTCAATATCTAAACCTTTATCAAGTAGATCAAGGGTAACTTTAAAGGTTTTGTCTAAATGCTTATTGGGCCACAAAAATCTATTGGTTTCAAGTAATATCCCGCTTAACAGAATTTCTGCCGTAAAAATATCAAGTTTGTAACCTAATTTTTTAATAAATACGTTATATACTTCCTCACATGCTGAAGAAAGAATGTTGTTTAGGTATGTCGCATTTGATGGCCAGTTGTTTTGTACGTGATGATCAATTACAATTAATTGATTTTTTTTACATATTTCACTAAAACTATCAAAATTATTTAAAGTTATTCTCTTTGGTGAATCGATATCCATTAATATTAGTAAATCAGGTTGTTTTTTAGAGACAATTTCTAACGAATCTACAGATGTAATTTCGTTGAAATTCATAAGATATGACAAATTTAATGGTTTTACTCCTTCGAGATTAGTAATGATCTTTTTCTTTTGAAATTTGGTGTGCAAAATATTGTACAAGGCTAAAACTGAACATAATGCGTCTGGATCAGCATTTGTATGTGCTGAGATATAGATGCATTTAGCTGATTTTATTTGTTTTTCTATTTGGGGAACAAGAGAGTAACCAGTAGGTTTCATCATGAGTTATGAATGATAAATTATGAGTTATGAATTATTGTGTTTCAATAGTAGTATAGCTTGTGATTTTTTAAAATACAAAATTCAACGATATTTGTGTGATTAAAAAATTTGTTTTTCAGAGGAGGTCCGAGAAGGCTGTGGAGACAGCTTTCAGCTGTCTCCACAACAATTCAAAATTACTCATCTTTACTTTTCTTAGTGAGGGTAGCAACAATTCCACCAATTGCCAGTATTGATACTGGTATAAGTAGTAACCACCATAATTTGGATTTATTTTTCTCTTCGCTTTCATTTACTAAACCCAAATTAATATCAGATAATTCATTATCTGCATTTAGTGTAATTTCTTGTTCCTCACCAAGCACATGTCCTTCAGGAATATCATCTGAATCAACTTTAACATTGTAACTTCCTGGACATAATTCAATCTCCCAATATCCATTTTCGTCAGTTTCAGTATCAGTTGAATATTCCCTTCCTTCATAGGTGTAAGTAAGAGTTACTTCGATATCCTGGAATGTATCTTCACCTTCATCTTTCTTTTGATTATTGTTTGAGTCTTTGTAGACATAACCAGAAACTTTTTGTTTTGTTTCGCATCTTTGAGTTTCTGTACCTAATACCTCTCCTTCCTCTTCTTCACTTCCTTCTTCTGTTGTATTATTGTTTATGTTGTTGTTCGGACCTACCAAATTTCCGAGCTCGTTAATTACTATTGTTACACCTGCTGAGGCTATATCTCCATCGTTATCTGTTATATCAACTCTACAATAATATGACCCAGGGGATAGAGATACAGTTGTTGTTGGTGCTGTTCCACCACATATTCCACCCCATTGATATGTGTAAGGTTGATTTCCTCCCAATACAACAGAAGTTAATAAGATATCGGCAATTGAACTGATTACAGTTCCATTGCTATTTGTTTGGTTAGAATAAATAATTACGGACGGAAGATTTTCTGAAGTTGAAATAGTTATTTCTCTTTCAGCAATATCTCCATCTACATCAGTTACAGTCACTTTGCAGGTATAACTTCCGGCAACTCTATATTGTGCTTCAGTTAATGAGTAAGTTGGATTTGTTCCACTACAGTCACCACTCCATAAATATGTATATGGAGCATTACCACTGAATACATTAGCAGTAAGTGTCATTGGAGTACCTTCAACAACATTTGCCGAAGGTGTTGCTGTAGTATTTACTGTTGGTGCAAGATTGTTAACTGTTACAGTTACTGTTTTCGTAGTACAAGTATTTTCTGAAAACATGTTATTCTCAGTTGTTGCTTCACAAACATTTAAGGTAACTGTATAAATTCCCTCGTGTGTATATGGCATATTAGGAATTGTAATATCTCCCGGAGTAACAAATTGTCCAAGGAATACATCTCCTGCTCCTAATCCATAATTTATCGTGGCGTACCATGGTGAATCATCTCCATGTAATATTGAATACAATAAATCTTCAGCACTTGGATCCATACTTCCCGATTCTAGGAGATTTTCAAGTTCGGTAATTACATCATCAATAGTCATTCCTTCATCTGCTAATAGATCATCGAATAACCCCATCTCATATAAATACCAAGGTAGGCTTAATGTACTTGGATCTGTGAATGATGCTGTAAATGATGCTATGTCTCCTTCGTAAATAGTCTGATCAGCACTAAATGTTACTTCTGGAGTGACATTGTTGATTGTAATTGAGAATTCACAATTTTGATAGCCTTCAGTTTCTACGTCACAATCACTTCTATTACCTGCCATATCCATTACGTAGTAATTAAAGGAATAAGTTCCTTCTTGCAATAGTGATGTATCTATTGGGAGTGAGTAATCACCAAAGGTAATATATTCTTCTGTTTCATAATCTATCAATTCATTTAATGTTCCACCAAGTCCACATCCATCATATCCGCAACCTGCCATACTTATGTCGAAATCATTGGTGTAATTTGCATCTCCTAGTCTTCCAGAATATGTTACTTCAACGTGAGCTGTATCTAATTTTAGATTGTCTCTCATTGATTTACCGTCAAGAAATCCTAGGTTTAGCATATCACCTTCATTCAAAACTATATCATCTGTTGTATCGATTGTTGGAGATGTGTTGTCAACAAAGAAATTATAATAAGTATTGAATTCATTTCCAGCCATATCATAGGCTCTTATTAATACTCTATACCTTCCATCAACCAATTGAAGAGTATTATAGTCACAGGAGATAGTCCAATTATTTCCAAGTCCGATTACATTGTTAACATCAGCACAAACCAATATATTTTCATTTATGCCGTTTTGATCGTTGTCATCAATATCTATGATTCTTATTGCAACTCTTCTTAGATTGAAATTATCAGTTGCTTTCCCTGAGAAAGTGTAGTTTCCCTTTACATATCCCTTCTTTTGAGGAGTTATAATTTCAACAGTTGGATCAGTATAATCAAAGTTTAGGTTGGTCATATATGCAGTAGTTTCTATGTTGCCAAAAGAATCTTCTGCTAATGCTTTAATATCATACACTCCCTCAAATTGTGGACCCCACCATGTATCCCAATCAAGTTTGGTTGGTGTTTCGGCGTAATCAAATGTGAAAGTTGGATCAGTGGGCCAATCAGTTGAAGCAGATTCCTTAATGAAGATATATACCTTATCAATACCTGAATTATCTTCTGAAGTTCCTTTGATAAAGATATCATTATTGAAATATCCGTTACTATAGTCATAAGTAAAATATGTATATGGAATTTGTGTGTCAATCTTTATGCTTGTTTGTTGCCAAGCACTATAAAAATCAACACGATCTCTGACTCTTGTTCTTACATAAACTAGGTCATCATTGTTAATAATTCCAGTTAAATCAACTGTTCCAGCACAATTTAAACCATCCCAACTTGTTGGTATGTTAGTCCATGTTCCGGCAGTACCGTTAATTTGATATTGAATTCGGCAAAGTTTAATTCCTGATGCAGAATCTGTTCCAGTAGAACTGACCTGAAAAACCTTAGCAGTATATCCATTTACGACTGGAGTAATAACTGGGGTTGTTACTGTTGGATTTTTTGAATCAATAAGTCTATCGATACTTGTGCCATCTGTACAATTTCCAGCTAAATCACATGCTCTCATATTGATGTTAACTGTTGTGTAATCTAATCCAGAAAGATATTCAATATAGCATTTTTCACCAACGGAATCGTAGTTTGCTGGTGTCCAAGTTGAACCATTGTCTAACGTATACTCACACGATTTTGTATCGAGATTTAAATCGCTAACTGGCATATAAATACTAAATCGATTAACATCTCCACCTGTGTTTTTACCTCTTACGTAGGCTCCTTCGTAATCTGTTTCAACAGTTACGCTTCCAGCTATTGGAGACGTGTTATCAACAATGACCTTTATCCATTTAACCGAAATAGTAGCATCTTTATTTCCAGCTTTATCTCTAGCTTCTAATTTGATTGTATACTCTCCATCGGGTAAAGTAGAGGTGTTCCAGTCATATGAAAGATCAACTTTTGGACCGTCATCATATACAGTATTTAGACCTCCTACTGTTGTCCCACCCGAATTTTGAATAACAAAATAATATCTATATAAATTTTGATCTTCAATAGCTCCTTTAATATCTACCAATCCCTTTACGTGTTGTCCATCGGTTAAGTTGGTCAGTTCAACTAATGGAAATATTGTATCCCAAACAATTTGAACCGAATCACTGTTGGTTTGCCCTAGTAAATCGGTAACTTCAAAAGTTAATGTATAAATACCATCAGTTGTAGCACTAAATGTTGGATAATAATCTGAAGGACTGCTCCAGTCACTTAATGTCCCATCTGTTGACGTCCAGTTGAATGAATCTAACCCAATAATTCCTGCATCAAAAGTTGCATCAGTTATTGAGATTGAAGAATTTGTGAATCTATCTGCACCAGCATAGACATAAGGTATTGTTGCATCAACAGTTAAACTACTAGTTGTACTAGATGAGTTACCAGCTTTGTCTGTAGCGGTTGCTGTTACCACGTAAACACCATCTGATAACGTTGCAATTACATCTGCGGAATAATCGGTTCCAGAAATTGTTGCAAGATAGTTATTACCATCAACATTCACAGATACAGAATCTATATTGAGATCAGTTACTGTCCCAGTGATAGTTGGGGTTGAATCTGAAGTTATCGTAGGTGAAGTAATAGTAATTATTGGAGATACTGTGTCTACTGTTAAACTCCATGCAGTTGACCACCCACTACAATTTCCAGCTAAATCACAAGCTTGAGCTTGCCATAGATATGTTCCGTCAGGAGTAGCCCCTGCCTGAATGAAGGTGTTAATTAAATTGGTTCCATATTGTGTTCCATTGGCCATATAATTGTAAACAACAGGACTTCCACTATCAGATGAATTTGACCACACTAGCTTTGGAGTATTATCCTTGGTGAACCCATTATCATATACTTTGGTTGAAATACCACTATCTGTAGTAACTTCTACATTTGAAGGAGTTGAAGGTGCGGTTTCATCTTTAACTAATCTAATTTCATCAGCAGAAAGATATCCATCGTCTGTTTTTATAAGTACTATACTTGAGCTGGTGTTTAGTTGATGAGTCCCAAGAGAGTACCATCCAGACCATTGTCCGTCAGCACCTGCGGTAGTTTGGTCATTTAAAAGTTGTTGATTCACTAATGAAGAGCTGGTCTCTAAACCATTTACATTATATTGAGCCATTGTACTTCTGTTTGAGTTTGTAACCCAACTTACATAAACTGTATACCAACCTGCTGAAATACTACTTAAGGTCCATGTTGCATTATCACCTACTCCACCAGTCCAATTTGCATTATGAACTGTATCTGTAGGATCAACAGTTCCATCTCCGCCATCATATCCTCTACTTGCAACAACGTTCCATCCCGAGGGGGTATATGTGGCATCGCTATCAGTTAAGATAGTTTCTGAATCTGCATATGCGTTAGGAATAAAATTTGCCAAAATTGGCAAGGACTGGGTGAAAATGAGATTAAAGATGATAAATATTTTGAGCAGTTTGGAAAGGGATTTGAGAGATTTTCTCATGTTTTGAGAAATTAAAAATTAATGCCCAACTAGAAAAGAAATTTCACAACTTGGGCCTATGTTACTTAAATATTATAACAGAAAAATAGAAATGCAACAACTGCCTGAAAATTTAGAATTATATTGACTTGTTAATTGTAACCGTATTATTGAAAACGCAGAAGTGACATGATGTTAATATTTTGATATTTTCATTATATATTTGATCTACTATAATTAAATTTTGTATGGCAATCACAATTTTGGGATAGAATTATTCGAAATTATAATGAATTAGAACAGATAAGGTGGTATATCAAAAATAATTCGGTTATTTAGGGTAATATGGATTCGTAGATACGCGATTAATCGCGTATCTACGAACCACATCATCAATACCACACAGTTCCATTTGATGTATCCTCGATCTTTATTCCTTTCTTATCTAATTCTGTTCTGATTTTATCTGCTTGTTCCCATTGTTTTTCCTTTCTATATTTATTGCGTTGTGCAATTAATTCGTTTACCTCTTCTATCATCTTATCACTAAAATTTGCGATTCTGTCTCTTGTTCCACGAATTCCTATGTCAAAAACAGTATCAAATGCTAATAATGTATTTAATTTTTCATCATTATCCACAGTTTCATCTTTGATTAATTCCCACATGGTTGCAACAGCACCAGGTATATCGAAATCGTCGGTAATATGTTGGATGAATTCGTTTAAGTGCTTAGTTCTTAGTGCTGAGTGCTGAGTTTTACTCTTTTTTCCTCTCTTCTTTCTTTTTTCTGACAATATTTGTGCAACTGTTTGTAATATTTTGTTTCTTGCTTGCTTGGCAGATTCTAATGATTTCCATGTAAAGTTTTGTTTTGATCTGTAGTGTGCTAATAGAAATAAATATCTCAAATCAAGTGTATCAAATCCTTTTGCTATTACATCATCAACAGAATAAACATTACCAAGTGATTTTGACATTTTTCCATTGTCAACCAATAGGTGTTCATTATGCACCCAATAATTTGCTGGTGGCACACCATTGGCACACTGACTTTGTGCAATTTCGTTTGTGTGATGGATTGAAATGTGTTCAATACCTCCCATATGAATATCTACAGTATCACCTAATGTTGCTTTTGACATTGCAGAACACTCTATATGCCATCCTGGAAAACCTTCTCCATTTTCTACTTCTGGGCTGTTGAATGGTGATGGCCAATGTTGCATTGCATTTTTATGTACACCGGTTTTAAAAACCCAAAGAGCAAAGTCGTATGGATTTTTTTTATCAGGATCTTGTAAATCACCTGTTCCAGCTCCCTTTATATTTTTGTCTAGTTTCTGTTTATTTAGATTATTATAGTCATCAAACTTATCAACATCAAAGTATACCGCCTTAGGTTTTTCATATGCGTATCCTTTATCAAGTAGAATTTGAACAAGCGCTTGCATTTCTTTAATGTAGTGAGTGGCTCTTGTTTTATATGTAGGATCTTTTGCATTCATAAGTTTGGTATGTTTATCAAACAAATCAATGTATTTATTAGCTATTTCGTCCGGTGTAAGTCCTTCTCTTTTGGCTCCTTTTTCCATACGATCTTCACCGATATCAGCATCACCTATGTTATCACCAGTAAGATGGCCTACATCAGTATAGTTTCGGGTAAATTTTACGTCGTAACCTAAAAATTCGAATGTCTTTCTAATTATGTCTGATATAACTACTGCACGCATATTTCCAATGTGTTGTATCCAGTAAACTGTTGGTCCACAGTGATACATTTTTAATTTTCCTTCTTCAATTGGAATAAATTTTTCTTTTTTTCGACTCAAGGAGTTATAGATTAATACTGGGTGCGAAGTGCTTGGTGTTAGGATTATTTTAGTTTTCATATTGTCTTATTAATATATTAAACTTGTTACTTGTTAATTATCGAATAATATCTATCAACTCCATCCGCAAATATTGTGATCACATTCTTGTTCCTAATATCATGTAATTTCGATAATTTCTCTATTGCTACGATGTTTGCTCCACTAGAGATACCTATAGATATTTTCCAATTGTTTATACCATAGTTTACCATTTTTAAAGCTTCTTTTGTATTAACAGATATTATATTGTCAATTAGCTTGGTATTTACTAAAGTTGGGATAAATCCTTCGCCTATCCCTTGAATATTATGATATCCTGGTCGCCTTCCTGACAATACGGCACTTTCCTCCGGCTCTACTGCAATTGTTTTGACATTGGGATATTTGGGTTTTAATGCTTGGGTGATTCCCATTAGTGTACCGCCAGTTCCAATTCCATGTACAATGTAGTCCGGAGTAACATTTTGTTCCGTAAGTTGAGATAATAGTTCATTACCTATTCCGATTTTATGAGCTATTACATTTTCCTTGTTATTAAATTGGTCTGGAGTCCAACTATTTTTGATACTTTTTACTAATTCATTCCGTTTATTAATTGCTCCAGTTGGACCTTCATTAGCTGGAGTGAGTATAATCTCTGCACCATAATTTTTCATGAGTTTTACTCTTTCAATTGTTTGATTTTCTGGCATAACAGCTATCATTTTAAAACCATTTCTTTTAGCAAGGTATGCAAATGCTATGCCTGTGTTGCCAGTAGTTGCTTCGATAATGGTGTAATCGGTTTTTAGTTTTTGAGCTTTTACAGCTTGCTCTAGCATATATTTTGCCATACGATACTTGATACTCCCAGTAGGATTATAACTTTCAAGTTTGGCATATATATTGATATTACGGTGTGGGATTTTAACAAGTGGTGTAAATTTTGTTGTTGTCATTGTGATATATACTAAAATAAGATAAGACAAAATCTCGATTTTAGTACATATTTTGGTGATAATTCAAAAGATTGATAATACAAAAATCGAGAGGGTTATATTCGACAACAACAACTGTTGTATTTTCTCGATTTTGGTAACATTTATGATGTAAAAAGATTAACGTTGAGATTGTACATTATTTCGTTTTAAGATACAAGATCGTATGTTTAGATAGAGTCAGAATTATTGTTTAACCCTATATTTGAATGAAATGTCCAATTAGGTTGTAAGCCCAAAACTAATATTTGAAGGGAAGTAAATATAATAAATATATTCTCTTACCTTGAAATTTTTCCTAATGACCCAAACTTTCCTTGTTTATATAGTTCTACTTGATAATCAACATCTGATGCAGAACAATTATGTGATCCCATAAGATATGTTTCTTGTGCAGTATTTGTAATTTGGTTAACCATAAATCCAGAAGATAAATGGAAAAAAACTTGTTCTTCAATAAGACTGTATAAATTAAAAAATCGTAATTCATTAACGCCAGATTTGATGTACGAATCTAAGAAAGTAAGAACTTGTCCTAACATTTCTTGCTTTTGAACTTCATCAGAGCAATTACAAATGCTTTGCACAATTGTTTCGGAAATCCCGGCAACTGTACGTCCAATCCATATACCACTACCTAAATTATCTAACGGTGAATTATTTTTTGATTAAAGATTACTCGGTTCACAATGATTTTTTATCACAGCTTCCAGTTGGCTCCCCAAAATTTTTTGCTTCTGGACAAAAAATTAGATCGGACTCAACTTTTTTATAGTACTCATCAATTGTTACATCATATTGTGTTTTTAACTTTTGAGTATTCATTTTCCTGGTATCAAAACAGTAATTTGTTTGAGTAACAAGGAATGGAATAATTGCTAAAAACCAGAGGGTGGTGAAAATGAATGTAAAATTTTTTCTTAATATAAAAAGAATAAGATTTGAAAATTGTCAACTTGTTGATTACGGGTTTTAGACGTACCTTACTATTTATTTAATAAATTTAAATCTCTTGATTTTTTTGCCATCTACCATTGCATAATCTTGAAACACACTTATTGGTCTAACTCAGTATTCAGTATCACTGTTTTCATATAAGGGCTTGTAAACGACCAAATCCTCTAAGGTTTCAGAATGCTTTGCAGTTCCTATAACTTCATAATTATTTCCTTTATAGCGTTTATAAATACCTTTTTTTATTTTCATAATTTAATATATTTATTTAATTATCATTAATTTTATTATATTAGTAAATTTTTGTAGACGGTTATGGAAAATATGGTAGAATTAAGTTAATATAAAATAATTCTTATAATTTATGTTAACAGATAGAGAAATAGCAAGGGAGATAAGTAAAAAGAATATTATTATTGAGCCTTTTCACAAA
>ENA-UOWE01000824-UOWE01000824.1-activated-sludge-metagenome-genome-assembly--contig:-NODE-824-length-41774-cov-5.413289_pt1 | contig 41774 bp, 32 predicted proteins | sample MGYA00249841_ERZ761562 | MGnify/ENA primary metagenome ERZ761562 (study PRJEB28883, sample SAMN05720200) | activated sludge metagenome | isolation source: Anaerobic digester | place: Japan...
GACGCTCATTGAAAAATACGCGGGCGCGATGCCGCTGTGGCTGGCGCCCGAACAGATCCGTATCCTGCCGATCTCCGAACGCCATCATGAAACCTGCGCGGTGCTCAAGGCGCAGATTGAAACCGCCGGCCTGCGTGTGCGGCTCGACGACCGCAGCGAAAAGGTTGGCTTCAAAATCCGCGAGGCGCAGCTGGAGAAAATCCCCTATATGCTCGTCGTCGGCGATAAGGAAGCCGAGGACGCCACCGTGTCGGTCCGCAAGCGCGGCGAGGGCGACCTGGGCGCGATGGCCGCCGGCGATTTCATCGCCCGTGCGCTGGACGAAGCCGCGCGGAGAGTCATTTTTTAAGGGATAGAAACCGATGAAAAACGTTCTCGTACTCGACGCGAGCATGCGCAAGGGCTATACCGGCGCCCTGGCGCAGGAAGCCGCCAAGAGACTCAGCACCTCGTACAATGTCGAAACGGTTTGCCTCAGAGACGAAAACATCGAAACCTGCAAAGGCTGCTGCCTGTGTTTGTCAGAGGGCAGTGGCCGGTGCCCTCTCAGAGAGGACGGCGCGCGGGCGATTCTGCAAAAGATGACAGCCGCGCAGGGGATTGTCTTTCTGGTGCCGAACTATTCGCTGCAGATACCCGGGAAACTGAAAACCCTGCTCGACAGGCTGGCTTATGTTTTTCACCGTCCCCGGCTGTTTCACACAGTATTTATGCCGCTCACCGTGCAGGGCGTCTACGGCGGCAAGGATATCAACAAGTACCTCAACAAAGTGTTCCGTTTCTGGGGCGCCAGAACCGTCAAAGGAACCGTTCTGCCCGGCGGCATTTACCCCAAAGACATCGGGGAAAAACTGTTCACGGCTAAAAACACGGGTAAACTGGACAAAGCCCTGCGCGAGTTCGACCGGGAGATGGCGGCGGTCAAGCCCAAAAAGCCGTCGCTGTTCCAAGTGGCTGTCTTCCGTTCCACCCGTTCGGCGATGCGGTATTTTGACGATACTTTGAAGCCGGATAAAGAGTATTACCGCAAAAACGGCTGGTATGAAGCCGCATATTATTACCCCGTCCGTTTAAACCTGTTGAAAAAAACCGTTGGTTATCTCATTGACAGACAAATGAAAGCCGCGGCAAAAAAGGCGAAGGCAAATCAAAAAGCGGCCGCTTCCTGACGTTCCGGCTTCAGCCGGCTGATTGCCGAGCGCGCAAAAAATCCGGCCGGTCCGATTTCAGGGGTTTACCGGCCGGATTCATTTGTGAACGGCATTACACGTTAAAACGGAACAGCACGACGTCGCCGTCACGCATGACATACTCCTTGCCCTCGCTGCGGACCAGGCCCTTTTCCTTCGCCGCCGCCATGGAGCCGGCGGCGACGAGTTCGTCATAGCCGATGACCTCGGCCCGGATAAAACCGCGCTTGAAATCGGTATGGATTTTGCCCGCCGCCTGGGGCGCCTTCGTCCCCTGTTTGACGGTCCATGCCCGGACCTCATCGGGGCTGACGGTCAGGAAGGAAATCAGGCCGAGCAGTCGGTAACTCTCCCGGATAAGAATGTCGAGGCCGCCCTGCTCGACGCCGAGTTCGGCAAGGAACAACTCTTTTTCCTCTTTCTCCAGCGGGGCAATCTGCGCTTCGAGTTCCGCGCAGATGGGCAGCACCTCGGCGCCTTGGGCTTTGGCGATTTCACACACGGCGAGGTATCTGCTGTTGCCTGCGATACCGGCGGCAAAGTCCTCCTCGCTGAAGTTGCACGCGTAGATAACCGGTTTCGTCGTCAGCAGCGCCAGAGAGTCGAGCACCGCCTTTTCCTCGGGGCCGGCCGCCGCGGCGCGCGCGGGTTCTCCCCTTTCGAGCGCCGCCTTGACACGCTGCAGAACCTCGATTTCGGCAGCCAGCGATTTATCGCCTTTGAGCGCTTTGCTATCCTTGCCGATGCGCTTATCGATCATCTCGAGGTCGGCGAAAATCAGTTCCAGGTTGACCGTTTCGATGTCGCTCGCGGGGTTGATTTCCCCGCTGACATGCATGATGTCGGCGCTGTCAAAACAGCGTACGACGTGAATAATCGCGTCGACTTCGCGGATATGCGAAAGGAACTTGTTGCCCAGGCCTTCCCCGCGCGAGGCGCCTTTGACCAGACCGGCGATGTCGAGAAACTCGATGACCGCGCCGGTTGTCTTTTTGGGTTTGTACATCGCAGTGAGCACGTCCAGGCGCGCGTCGGGGACCGCGACGACGCCGACGTTGGGCTCGATGGTGCAGAAGGCATAATTGGCGCACTGGGCGCCGGCGTTGGTGATGGCGTTGAACAGCGTACTTTTACCGACGTTGGGCAGGCCCACGATACCGAGTTTCATAGTGTCATTCCTCTATCCCTTCCGTTTGTTTGATTATAGGCGGGCGGGCGTGAAATATCAAGCGAAAGCTCTCTCTCGGCGGCGCGCGGCGGTTTGCAAAAGGCCTCCGCTTGCTGTAAAATGAAGCCTACCCAAACACTTCCGCCATGTTTTCTCAACGGGGGCGAACGACACGCTGGATAACGGAACTTTTACTTCAAGGACAAGGATGCTGCTGGGTGAAAAAGCGGTGGAACGGCTGGCCGGCTGCCACGTCGCCGTTTTCGGCCTGGGGGGCGTCGGCTCCTATACCGTCGAAGCGCTCACGCGCGCCGGCATGGGTTCGCTGACGCTGGTCGACGGCGATACAATCAACGAGTCCAACCTGAACCGCCAGCTGTTCGCCCTGCGTTCGACGATAGGCCGGTTGAAAACCGAGGTCGCCCGCGAGCGTATCGCGGACATCAACCCGGGCTGTAAAGTCAGCATAATCAGCGAATTCTGCCTGTCGGAAAACATCGAACTTTTTTTCCGCTCGCATTACGATTATATCGCCGACGCGGTCGATATGCCGGCGGCGAAGACCGCGCTGGCTGTCAAAGCGCAGCAAACGGGCACGCCGATTATCGCCTGCATGGGCGCCGGCAATAAACTTGACACCGGTTTCCGCGTTTCCGATATTTACGCCACGAGTGTCTGCCCTTTGTGCAGGGTGATGCGCCGGCAGCTGAAAGACGCGGGCGTTGCGGCGCTGAAGACCGTTTGGTCGGATCAGGCGCCCGTCCGTGCGCCGGACGGCTTCGGCGGGGAAGCGCCGGGCAGGACGCCCGGCAGCATTTCCTTCGCGCCGGCGGCTGCCGGGCTGAAAATGGCCGAAGAGATCATCATGGATTTGACGGGGGCACGGCGATGAAACAGTTATACGCGAGATGCGCCGCCTTCTTTTTGTCCATACTGTTCGCGGCCGCCTTTTTTACCGCCTGCGGACGGGAGAGCGGGCCGGACACCTCCACGACGGCGGGCGGAGGGCAGCAGACGACGGCCGCGCCCGATATCACAAGCAGCGATACGCTGCGGCTGCCCTATTCGCAGGACGACAGCCTCAACCCCTTCCTGGCCGCGAGCGCCGTCAATATCCGACTGGCTCCCCTCGTGTATGACAGTCTGGTAAAAAACGGCGCCGATTTCAGGCCTGTGCCGCTGCTGGCGGAAAGCGTCAGACAGGCGGGCCTCAACCTGACGGTCATGCTGAAACAGGGCACCGTGTTCAGCGACGGCGCGCCGCTGCGCGCGCAGGACGCCGCGGACTCGTTCCGGCTGGCTAAAACCTCCCCGGGGTATGCCCGGCGGCTGGATAACATCGCCTCGGTAAAGGCAACGTCGGAGAATACCCTTGTGTTCACGCTTGCGAAACCCGACCCCAACGCGGCCGCGTGCCTCGATTACCCGGTTGCGGCAAGCCCCGGGACGGGCAAAAGACCCGTCGGCAGCGGGCGCTACCTTTTTCCCGGCGCCCAAGGCACGACGCTTGTCCTGAATCAAAAACATCCGGACTTTGCGCCGGGAATTAAGAAAATCGTTCTGGTCGATATCAAAACCGACGCCGCCCTCGCCACCAACCTGCGCATCGGCAACATTGATTTCACATTTGACAACCTCGAGTCGGGTTCTTTCAACAGAATCAGCGACAACACCTCGGAAATCGCCCTCAACAACCTCGTCTACCTCGCGTTCAACAGCCGCTCCGCCCTGCTGGCCGACTCCGAAATCAGACGGGCGCTGACACTTGCGCTTGACAGCGCTGAGATTGCCTCCATGGCTTTCGACTCCCACGCCGCCGCCGCTTCGGCACCGTTTCATCCGTTATGGACCGCGGCGCTCGGCTTCGACTTTACGCGTGTGGCCGACGCCGGCCAGGCGGCAGAACTGCTCGAAGCGCTCGGTTTTACCGCCAAGGGCAGCGGCGGCACCCGCTACTCCTCGAGGGGAGACCTCGAGTTCTCGCTGCTGGTCAACGCGGAAAGCGCCTTTAAGACCGAAGCCGCTGCCCTGGCGGCGAAGCAACTGAAAAAAGCAGGCGTCACCCTCAACGTGAAACGGCTCAAGCGCGGCGCCTTTCTGAACGCGGTACGCTCGGGCGGCTGGGATATGTACATCGGCGAAGTCAGGCTGCCCGCTTCAATGAACCTGTCGGCGTTCTTCGGAGGGGCGGCGGGCTACGGCATCGACGCGGACGGCGGCGCCGGCGCCGCCTACCGGCTCTACCTCGGCGGCAAACTCAACCTTGAGGAATTCGTCGAAACTTTCGGCATGGATGCGCCTTTTGCGCCGATATGCTTTACCAATGCGGTCGCTTCGTTTTCTGCTCCGCTGAAAGTGCACGGCGGGGGCACCACAAGCGACCCCTTCGCAGGCATTGAGGACTGGAACTTTGTCGGATAAGCGCGCGTCTTGTGACGCCGGCGCATTTTTAGTACAATGGCTTTATCGGCCGCCGGAACAACCGCGGGAGGATACCCCATGATTCAATTTGAAAACCACTTGGGCGTCATCGAACTGTCGCAGCGCTATTTCTCCCAGCTTATCGGCAGCGCCGTCTCCTGCAGCTACGGCGTCGCCGGTATGGCCAACAGCGGGGTTCGGCAGGGCATGCTGGCCCTTGTGCGCAAGAACAAGCCGTTCCCCGGACGGGGCGTGCGCGTGTCGAAAGACGGCAGCGGGCTTTGCGTCGAACTGCACATCGTCATCGGCTACGGGCTGAACATTTCATCCATTACCAAGAGCATCGTCAACAAGGTCCGTTATACCGTGGAGGAAGCCACGGGCCTCGAGGTGCGCAAGGTCAACGTATTTGTCGACTCCGTCAAAACCGATTGAACTACCGGGGAGAATCACGATTTGATCACGGGACTGATGTTCAAAAACGCCGTACTCGCTGCCGCCGACAACATCACACTGCATAAAAACGAGGTCGATGCGCTCAACGTGTTTCCCGTGCCGGACGGCGATACGGGCACCAACATGAGCATGACCATGAACGCCGCGGCGAGGGAAGCGGCGCTCATACCCGACGACGCCGATATATCGCTGGTCGCCGAGCGGACCGCCTCGGCGCTGCTGCGCGGCGCGCGCGGCAACTCCGGCGTTATTTTATCGCTGATTTTCAGGGGTTTTGCCAAAGGCCTCAAAGGCTGCGCGCAGGCAAGCCCGGCCGATCTGTCGTCCGCGTTGTCGCTGGGGGCGGAAACGGCATATAAAGCCGTCATGAAGCCCACAGAGGGCACCATCCTCACCGTTATCCGGACAGCGGCCGAAAAAGCGCACGCGCAGGCGCTCGCCGGGCGCGAAGAAACGGCTTTGTGGGAGGCTGCCTGCGAGGCCGCCGCCATCGCGCTGGAGAAAACCCCCGAACAGCTGCCGGTACTGAAAAAAGCGGGCGTCGTTGACGCCGGAGGCCAGGGACTGGTCTATATCATGGAGGGCATGGCAGCCGCATTCGGCGGCGCCAAAGCGCCCGGGCCGGCGCAGGACACGGCGCCTGCCGAGCCGGCGCGCCACCATGCCGCTTCGGCCGACATGGACGCCAGCCGGTTCACTTACTGCACGGAATTCCTCATCGACGCCAAAGGCCTTGATGCGCAGCCGCTGCGGGCCTACCTCGAAAGCATCGGGGATTCCGTGCTGGTCGCTTCCGACGACACCATCATCAAAGTGCACGTGCATACCGACAACCCCGCCGCCGCCATGCAGCAAGCGCAGAAATACGGCAACCTGCTCAATGTTAAAATCGAAAACATGGTCAGCCAGCATGAGGAGATTGTCCGCATCAGCGAGGAGCGGGCCGCCGCGGAAGAAGCGCCGGCCAAACCCGAAAAGCGTTTCGGCATCGTCGCCGTCGCCAGCGGCGACGGCATACGCGAACTGTTCACCGACATCGGCGCGGACGCGGTCGTCAGCGGCGGGCAGACCATGAACCCGAGCACGGAAGATATCCTCAAAGCGGTCAACGGCGTGCCCGCGGAACTGGTCTTCGTGCTGCCGAACAATAAAAACATCATCATGACAGCCGAACAGGTCATTCCGCTGACCGGCAAAAAAGTGCGCGTCGTGCATACGCGCTCGATTCCCCAGGGGCTCGCCGCCGCCATCAGCCTTGACGAATCGGCTTCGGCCGAGGAGAACCATCTGGCGATGAACCGCGCCTCGGAAAAGGCCGTATCGGGGTTGGTGACCTACGCCGCGCGGGATTCCGCCCTTGAGGACCGCAGCATCCGCAAGGGAGAAATCCTCGGCCTCATCAACGGTAAAATCGTCCTATCGGACTCCTCCCCTCTGCAGGCCGCTTACCGCGTGACAAGGCAGATCCTTCGCAAAGGCGGTTTTTCGCAAATCGCCGTAATCTACGGCGCGGAAACACCCGCCAAACAGGCCGCGGAACTCGAGCAGATGCTCAAAGCCAAATTCGGCGGCGAGGCGGATATCTCGCTGATCAACGGCGGGCAGCCCCTTTACTACTATATTATTTGGGCGGAATAACGCTCCCTTGCGGGAGGGCCGGTTTGAAGACAGACACAAATATCCAGTTTATCAAGGGCGTCGGCGAACGCAGGGCGAAACTGCTGGGCAAACTCGGTATCCGGGACGCCGGCGATTTGCTGCGCTTTTTCCCCAGGGATTACGAGGATTTCTCCGCCGTGGTTCCGATCCGGGAGGCGCCCGAGGACAAAGACGTCTGCATCCGCGCGACGGTGCTCGCCCAGCCGCAGGCCAACGCCACCAAGGCCGGCATTACCATATACAAAACCGAGGTCAGCGACGGCGACAGCCGGATGCAGGTAACGATATTCAACAGCAAATATGCCGCCGCGAAACTTGTCCCGGGCAGGAAGCTGCTGTTTTACGGCAAAATCAAGAGGAACTTTATCTGCACCGAGATGAGTTCGCCGCAAATGGAAGAGGCCGGGTCCGGCGAACGGATACGGCCCGTCTATCCCCTGACACTCGGCCTGACGTCGCGCATCATTGAGAAAATAGTCGCCAACGTCTTTGAACTGTGCGCCGAAGACCTTAAGGATACGCTGCCCGAAGCGGTCAGGGCCTATTACGGCCTGCTGCCGACACGCGAGGCGCTGCGGCTGATGCACTTTCCGGGGGATATGGAGCAGCTCGCGCAGGCGCGGCGCACGCTGGTGTTCGAGGAACTGCTGACCCTTCAGCTGGGCCTTCTGATGCGCCGCGGCGTCAACCGCATCAAAGCGGGCTGCGTATTGACCCGCGACTGCTCGGCCGAGTTCATCGCGTCGCTGCCTTTCACCCTGACGGGCGCGCAAAGCAGGGCCGTGAAGGAAGCCTGCGCCGATATGGCGAAAAAATGGCCGATGAACCGGCTGTTGCAGGGCGATGTCGGCTCCGGAAAAACGGCCGTGGCTGCCGCGCTGATGTATTCGGCGGTTAAAAACGGTTTCCAGTGCGCGCTGATGGCGCCGACGGAAATCCTCGCCCAGCAGCACAGCAATACGCTGAAAACGCTTTTTGAGAACACCGGCACGGACATCCGGCTGCTGACCGGCAGCGTCCCGGCGGCGGAAAAGAAAAAAATCAAAGCGGCCGCCGCCTCCGGGGAGGCGCAGCTGCTCGTCGGCACGCACGCTCTGCTGGAAAAGGACGTCGAATTTGCCAAACTCGGTCTTGTTGTCACCGACGAACAGCACCGTTTCGGTGTCGCGCAGCGCGGCGCACTGAGCGCCAAGGGGGAGAATCCGCATATCCTGGTCATGTCGGCGACACCGATCCCGCGCACACTGGCCATGATCATTTACGGGGACCTGGACATTTCCATCCTCGACGAATTGCCTCCGGGGCGGCAGAAAATCAAGACCTACACCGTCGACTCCTCAAAAAGGCAGCGGGCTTACCGCTATATCGCCGACCATCTCGACAACGGCAGGCAGGGCTATATCGTCTGCCCGCTCGTCGAGGAGGGGGAAAACGAACTGGCCGCGGCCGAAACATTCGCCGAGAGCCTGGCGAACGGTTTTTTCAGGCAGTACCGCGTCGGCCTGCTGCACGGGCGGCTGAGGCCTTCCCAGAAAGAAGCGGTGATGCGTGACTTCGCGGTAGGCAAAGTGCAGCTGCTGGTCTCCACCACGGTGATTGAGGTCGGCGTCGACGTACCGAACGCGGTGATCATGCTCATTGAGAACGCGGAACGTTTCGGCCTGTCGCAGCTGCACCAGCTGCGCGGGAGAATCGGGCGGGGTGAACACCAGTCGACCTGCATCCTTGTCTCCGACGCCGAAAACGAGCAGGCCAGACGCAGGCTGCGGAAGATGGCGGAAACCGCCGACGGCTTCGAAATTGCCGACGAGGACCTGAAACTGCGCGGCCCCGGGCAGTTTTTCGGCAAAAGACAGCACGGGCTGCCGGAGCTGAAAATCGCCGACTTCTACGCGGATATGGCCGTGCTTAAAACAACGGCGAAAGCAGCCAAACACCTCTACGCCTCCGACGCGGGGCTTGAGAAACCGGAAAACGCAGGCCTCCGCCGGGCGGTGGCGGAATTGTTCCGGAGCGCGGGCGCGCAGGATTTTTAACGGTATATTCGGCCGGGAGGCGTTGTCTCCCGGCTTTTTTCTTGAATAGACTTGATTATTACGCCGCTTCGCGTATAATAACTTTTTGTAATCTTTTTGTAACTTTCTCTGAAAAGGAGGCCGCCTGCCTGGACAGGAAAAAGAACAAAAAACCGCAGGGCGAGACTGTTGCGCAAGACGCAGGCATACCGCTGCCTCCCGTGCAGGAGAGCGCAGTATCCGGTATCCCCGATTTCGAAAGCCTCTACTCCAGCGCCGATTTTGACCAATTCCTGAAAAAATTCGACGACGAACTCAATGCCAGCGTCGAGTATTTCACAAAAAAATATATCGAATGCGCCGTGGAACCCTCAGACGAACCGCCGGCGGCGGATATTGTGCCCGAAACGGCGGACTTGACCGCGGAGCTTCAACCGGAGCCTTTTCCCGCGCAGGCGGAAACGGCCGGCACGGCGGCGGTTGAAACTTCATATGAAACCGGCGTACAGGCCGAGGCTCAGCCGGCCGTTGAAACGCCGGTTGAAAAATCCCCTGTCCGGCAGGAGGCAGAACGGGGCGTTTTCGAAAAAGTCTACCGTTTCGAAATGCTCGTCGGCGTCCAGACGATGCGTTACGGCAAGCGGTTTTTCAAAAGGCTGCGCCGCGTTTTGCTCAAACCCGCCGGTATGCTCAGGGTGCTGCTGCGGTTGATGCTGCTGATGGCGGACAAGCTTTTTCTGCGTTACTTCACCGCTTTTCACCGGGAAGCGAATCTTCTGCGCACGGATGTCCGCGGCGCGCTGCGCGGCTTGAGGGAAAGCAAAAACCGCAACATTCTGACGCTCGCTTCCATCGTCAGGCATTATACGGTCAAAGCCCTGACAAGGCATCGCCGTTTTTTTAAAACCGTATTCAACACGCTGCTGCCCGCGGGGGCGCTCGCGGCGCTGCTGCTGGTTTTCGCCTATTATAACAACGCAGGTTATGCGCTGAGGGTAACGCTCAACGCAAACCAGGTGGGCTTTGTCCAAAACGAGGCCGTTGTCAACAGCGCCCTGGCTGACGCCACGGGCCGTCTGCAGGACCCGGACACGGTACAGTCATCCTCGCGCGTCATCGGAAAAACCTCGTATGAACTTTCGGTGGTGCCGCCGGGCCAGCTGAGCGACGAAAAGGACCTCAGCGACAAGCTCATCGAGGGTTCCGCCGTGCAGCTCGGTTTCGCCTGCGGCGTCTACATCGACGGAGAACGCATTTGCGCCGTCGCCAACGAGAGCGACGCCAGAGGGGTCTTTGAAAGCATGCTCGAACCCTACAAGGCGGACAAAGCCAATTCGATTGTGACCTTCGTTGAAAAAATCACCTATTCCCAGGGGCTTTATCCCGTCAACAAAGATATTATGTGGGATGCGGCAACGTTGGCCGATTATCTCCGCAAACCCAAAGTGGGCAAAAAAATCTACGTCGTCAAAGAAGGCGACACCGACTACAGCATCGCGATAAAATACGGACTCAACGAGAAAAAGCTGAAAGCGATGAACCCGGACATGGGTGAATATATCCACGAAGGCGACCGTCTGGTCGTCTCCAACGAGGTCAACGCGGTCAACATCAAAACGGTCCGCACAGTCGTCACCCGTGATACCATCGGCTACAAAACGATTAAAACACCCAGCTCGTCGCTGTATAAGGGCGACAAGAAGGTGCTTCGCAAAGGCCGGGCAGGCATCGTGAGAATCACGACCCTCGTCACTTACATCAACGGCGAAGCCGTTTCAAGCAAGCCGGTTTCACGCGTCGTTGTCGAACAGCCCGTCGATATGAAAATCGCCGTCGGCACGAAATCGCGGTATGTTTATTCCGGGGGCTCGAGTTCAAGCAGCTACTCGCACGAGCACTATACCGTTTCGGTTTCAACCGACGGGTATGTCTGGCCGGTTCCCGGCCTTCATTCCATCAGTTCCTATTACGGTTACCGCTGGGGCAGGATGCACAGCGGCGTGGATATTTCCGGCGGCGGCGCGAGCGGGAAAATCGTCGTAGCGGCTAAAAGCGGAACGGTCGAATACGCCGGCTGGGACGGCAGTTACGGCAACACCATCATCATCAACCACGGCGGCGGCGTAAAAACACGCTACGCCCATCTGCAGGGCGGCTCGCTGCAGGTGTATCCGGGCAAGTATGTGTCCGCCGGACAGGCCATCGCCAGAGTCGGTTCTTCGGGCAACGCGACGGGGCCCCACCTGCATTTCGAGGTGATCGTCAACGGCTACCGCGTCAATCCGCTGAATTTCATTTAAGGCACCGGCAAACGACGCCCCGTTTTCCTGACTGGGAAACGGGGCGTTTTATCTGTCAGTCGGGACGGTTTTTATAACAACGCCATAAACCGCTCGAGTGCGTCCTGCCAGGGCGGCAGGCGGCTGAAACCCGCGGCGTCCAGGCTGCGCTTGGACAGCGCCGAATAGACCGGCCTCGGCACCTTTGAGGGATAGCGGGAGGAAGGAATGCGGTTGACTCTGGTTTTCAACCCTGCCAGGCATAGAATTTCCTGTGCAAAATCCGCCCAGGAGCAAAGCCCTTCGTTGGTCGCATGGTAAAGGCCGTACTTTTCGGTGAAGGCCATATCGATGAGCAGGCCGGCCAAATCCGCCGTATAGGTGGGGGAACCGGTCTGGTCGCAGACGACGTCGATTTCATTTTTCTGCGAGGCAGCCGATAAGATGTTCTTGACGAAATTATTGCCGTGCAGGCCGAAAACCCAGGAGGTCCTGACAATAAAACTGCGCGGGCAATACTGCGCGGTCAAGTGTTCCCCGAGCAGTTTTGTGCGGCCGTAGACGTTGAGGGGCGCGGGTTCGTCGCCGGTATCGTAAGGGACGCGCGCTTCGCCGTTAAACACATAATCGGTGCTGATATAAATCATTTTGGCGCCTGCCGCGGCACAGGCGCGCGCGATGTTGCCGCTGCCGAGAACATTGACCGCCTCGCAGCGTTCCGGTTCCCCCTGCGCTCGTTCGACCGCGGTATAGGCGGCGCAGTGGATGACGGCATCCGGCCGGCTCTGACCGATGAAATCGGCGGCAGCCGGGCCGTCGGTAATATCGAGTTCGCGGATATCGGCGCCTTGCGCCCGGACACCGCGCGCAGCGGCAACGGCGAGCACGTCATGCCCAAGCTGCCCGTCGGCACCCGTCACAAGCAGTTTCATAACACCCTCCCTGCGGACGCCCCGCATGAAAGATCAATATTCAAAATAGATATCGGTCTGCGAAAACAACGGCGCTTCCCGGTCTTTATCGGACAGCACCGGCGAGGCGACGCCCCAGTCGATTGCAAAAAGCGGATCGGAGTACAGTACGCTACGGTCGTTCTCGCGGCGGTAGATTTCGTCGACCTTGTATTCGACCTCCACATCGTCTGTGAGGGTGACGAAGCCGTGGAGGAAGCCCTTGGGAACAAAAAGCATCTTTTTATTGTCGGCCGTCAGCTCCGCCATAAACCATTTCAGATAAGTCGGCGACCCGTGCCGGATGTCGACGGCATAGTCCGCGATCGCGCCCCTGGTGCAGGAGACCAGTTTTGCCTGTGGCAGCGGCTGTTTCTGGCAATGCAGGCCGCGCAGCGTACCCTTCAAGGCGGAATAGGAACGGTTGGCCTGCACGACGCGCATATCGATGCCCAGGCTCTGCAGCACGGGCTGCGAATAAGATTCGAAAAACCAGCCGCGGTTGTCGCCGAAAATCTGCGGTTCGACAATAAACACGCCGTCGAGCGGCGTCGGATTCGCTATCATGGCTTTTCCTCCCTTGGCCGTTTCAGGTCAGTCGTCCCTGCCCCAGTGAGGCCGGTGGTTCGGGTTGTCGGACGAATAGAGGATTTTGCCTTCCGCCACTTTGCGCAGATGCTGGCCGTACGACGATTTCCCGTATTGTTCGGCGGATTTCAATAAAGCCTTTTTGGTAATCCAGCGCATGTTGTAGGCAATTTCCTCCGGAGCGGAGATTTTAATGCCCTGAAGTTTTTCGACGGTGCGTATAAAGTTTGCCGCGTCGACAAGCGCCTCGACGGTGCCTGTGTCGAGCCAAGCGAAGCCGCGGCCCAGAAAACGCACGTCAAGGGCGTTGCGTTCCAGGTACATACGGTTGATGTCTGTAATCTCGAGTTCGCCGCGGCTGGAGGGCTTGAGGGCTTTGGCGAATTCGACCACCCTGTTGTCATAAAAATAAAGGCCCGTGACCGCATAGTTGGATTTCGGCGCCGCGGGTTTTTCCTCAATGGAAACGGGAATGCCGTTTTTATCGATTTCCACCACGCCGAACGAACGCGGGTCCTCGACAAAGTAACCGAATATCGTCGCCTTGTTTTCATTCTTTACGGCTGTCCGGAGTTGGTAGCCCAGACCGCTTCCGTAAAAAATATTGTCGCCCAGAATCATCGCGACGCGGTCGGAGCCGATGAACTCTTCGCCGATCAGGAAGGCCTGGGCAAGGCCGCCGGGGCTTTCCTGAACGGCATAGCTGAGTTTGAGCCCGAACTGGCGGCCCGCGCCGAGCAGCTTCTTAAACTTGGGCGTGTCGTCGGGTGTGGAGATGATGAGAATCTCCTTGATTCCCGCAAGCATCAGGGTGGAAAGAGGGTAATAAATCATGGGTTTGTCATATACGGGCAGCAGCTGTTTGCTGGTCACGAGCGTCAGCGGATACAGGCGCGTACCCGAGCCGCCTGCGAGAATGATACCTTTCACATCAAGCGCTCCTCATCGCGGTTTTATATTCAATAATCACTGTTTTCAAACAAAGCAATTATACCCCGCGGCCCGCAACCCGTCAACCGGAAGCGGCCGGTCAAGGTTGACACGGCGGGTATGAGGATTTATCATTTCAATTGCCGCCGGTGAGGGCAAACCCGCCGGCGGCGATTGAAACAGGCGGGGGTTCGCTCATGCGCGAGGTGGACGTTCTGATAGCGGGAGGCAGCGCCTCCGGCCTTTGCGCGGCCATCAACGCTGCGCGGCTGCATCCGGGCCTGCGCGTCGCGCTCGTTGAGCGCGGCGTCAGAATCGGGCAGAAAATCCTGGCCACGGGCAACGGGCGGTGCAACCTGTCGAACCTGTCGGCCGCCGAACACGCTTATCATAATAAAGAGTTTGCGGCGGCGGCGCTTGCGAAGTACGGCGTCGGCACCACGCTGGCGTTTTTCCACAGCATCGGCCTGCTGACGCGTACCGACGAGTGCGGCAGAATCTATCCGCTGAGCAACCGCGCCGCGGGGGTGCTCGACTGCCTGCGTTTCGAGGTTGAAAAACTCGGCGTCGATATTCTCTGCTCGACGGCCTTGGAAAAGGCGTCAAAAACCGGAGGCGGTTTCACATGCCTGTGCCGTACGCCCGGCGGCGCTGAAACGATAAGCGCCGGACACCTGATTCTCGCCACGGGCGGCAAGACCTATTCGAAAGATCCCGGCGGCACCGGCTATGCCCTGGCGCGGAGTTTCGGCCACCGCATCACTCCCCTCTTCCCTTCGCTGACGGCGCTGGTCACCGGCGGCGCGGCGGCACAGCTGAAAGGGGTGCGGGTGCAGGCAGCCGTTTTCGGTCAGGAGGACGGGGGCCCTTGCATTCCGCTCTCGAGGGGAGAAATCCTGTTTACCGAATACGGGCTGTCGGGCATCGCCGCGATGGACGCGAGCCGTTTCTTTTCCGAACGCATCGCAGCGGGCAAAACCGCGAGCCTTTGCGCCGTTCTGGACCTGATGCCCGATATGAACGAGCAAGAGCTGGCCGCTTATTTGGCGGCCGCCGCAGAAAACAACCCTGTTTTAGCGCGGGAAAACCTGTTCGCCGGCATTTTGCCAGGAGCGGTTGGAAGGCATTTATGTAAAGTTTTATCACTTGACATTTTATATAAAAATGGATGTATTGACCCTCGCAGCGATATGGCCGCTCCGGCAAAGGCGATTAAGCAGTTCCGCTTTGATATCAAAGGGGTGAAAGGTTTTGATTTTGCCCAGGTGACGGCGGGCGGAGCCGATATTTCCGAGTTTCACCCCTCTTCTTTAGAGTCACGTAAAGTTAACAAACTTTACGCTTGCGGGGAGCTGCTGGACGTGGACGGCGGCTGCGGCGGCTTCAATCTCCAGTGGGCCTGGTCGTCGGGGCTGCTGGCCGGTGAGCTTGCCCGCAAATGAAACATAGCCGAAAAGCCTTTCAGCCGGAAGGAACGATATGCTCAGGATCAATCAGTTGAAACTGCCGCTCGACGCGGACATCGAAGAACTGAAAACTGCTGCGGCGAGGCGCCTCGGATGCCGGATAAACGATATCCGTTCTCTATCGCTGGTACGCAAAGCGGTGGATTCCAGGGATAAAAACAACATCTTTTTCGTCTGCAACGTTTTGGCCGACACCGGCTTGGACGAGCGGCGCGTATCGCAGCGTTTTCCGCCGGAACTCGTCAGTATTGAAACCGCACAGCCGCCCGCGGCCTTCACCGTGGCAAGGGCGAGCACCCTGCGGCCCGTCGTTGCGGGCTTCGGGCCGGCCGGCATTTTTGCGGCGCTGACACTCGCGCGCGCAGGGCTTCGCCCGCTGGTGCTTGAACGCGGCGCGGATGTCGTTGAGAGGGCTGCGGATATCGGCCGTTTTATCGGCTCACGAAAACTCGACGAGAATTCGAACACGCAGTTCGGCGAGGGAGGCGCGGGCGCCTTTTCGGACGGAAAGCTGAACACCGGCATTAAAAGCCCCTTTTGCCGGGCGGTACTCGAACAGCTGCACGCGGCGGGGGCGCCGGGCGATATCCTTACAAACGCCTCGCCGCATATCGGCACCGACCTGCTGCCGGCGGTCGTCAAACGCCTGCGCGAAGAGATGATATCTTTGGGAGGCGACATCCTTTTTCAAACACGGCTGACGGATATCATTGTCGCCAACGGGGCCATCCACGGCGCCCGAGTTTTGTCCGCTTCGGGCGAGACGGACATTGAAACCGACGCGCTGCTGCTGTGCACGGGACATTCTGCGAGGGATACCTACGAAATGCTGCACCGCCGCGGCGTGGAACTGTCGCGCAAGCCTTTCTCCGTCGGGGCGCGCATCGAACATCCGCGGGAATTGATCGACCGGGCGCAGTACGGCCGTTTTGCCGGCCATCCGGCGCTGGGCAGCGCCGAATACAAACTCTCCTGCCATCCGCCCCACGGCCGCGGCGCCTACACCTTTTGCATGTGCCCCGGCGGCAGTGTGGTGGCCGCGGCGTCGGAACACGGCGGCGTCGCTGTCAACGGCATGAGCCCTTTTGCCCGGAACGGCGAAAACTCCAACGCCGCGCTGCTGGTGGGTATCGAACCCGGGCAATTCCCCGGCGACGGGGCTCTTGCCGGCATGTACCTGCAACGGGATATCGAGCGCGCCGCTTTTCAAGCCGGGGGCGGCGACTATACGGCGCCCGCGCAGCTCTGCGGCGATTTCGCTACCGGAAGACCTTCCGTACGGTGCGGCACGGTCAAGCCGACCTATCCGCTGGGCGTCGCCATGGGCGATATCCGGCGGATCCTGCCCGGGCCGGCCGCCGCGGTGATGGCCGAGGCCATCGGGTTGATGGACCGTCAACTGCGCGGTTTCGCAATGCCCGACGCGGTGCTGACCGCACCGGAAACACGCAGTTCCTCCCCTGTCCGCGTGCTGCGCGACGATTTTTTTCAAACCAATATCCGCGGGCTGTACCCTTGCGGCGAAGGCGCCGGTTATGCCGGCGGTATCGTATCCGCCGCGGTCGACGGTATCCGCTGCGCCCGCGCGGTGATGGGCGGCGATGCCTGAAGCGCGTTTGTTGCGCGCGGCAGGCGAATTTGATACAATGCAGACGACACAATACCGACCATACCGTTCAAGGAGGTTCCCATGAAACAGAAAGTTAGAAGAACCCTCTCGGCGGCGCTCGCGCTGGCGCTTGTATTCGCGGTTTCGCTGAGTACGGGACCCGCGGCGTTACGCGGCGCGAAAACCGTTGTCGCCGCGGCCGCCGCCCGAACGGCCGCCGCGGACTCGGAGACTGTATCCGGCGCATCACAGACCGGAGGAAAGCACGAAGACACCGCTTGCGCGCGGGAAACGAAGGGCCTTACGGCGGACGGCGGCGCGTGCGGCTGCGGGAACAATCCTTTTATCGTCATCCCCGGAATCACCGACTCCGACGTCGCGCTGCTTGACGCGCAGGGCAACCCCGTTTTGGGGCCCGACGGCAAGCCGTATGTCAAAGGCGGTTTCATGGTGGACGAGGACGAAATCATCGACGCGGCGCTTAAAAACCTTGCCTGGCCGCTGGCGAAAACGCTCCTGACGCAAAAGGACCAGGGTTTGACCGACGCCGCCTACGAAACGGCAAAGTACGCCTTCTGGCGCCAGGCCACCAACAAGGACGGCACGCCGGTGCAGAATCTTCAGGTGGTACGGTATGAGAAGTCCTTCGCGGAGTTGACCGACGAGCAGATCAATCACCTGTTCGTCAACATTCCGCTGCGCGGCATCTGCGATATCATCGGCTATGATCATGTCTACTATTTTGCCTTCAATATCATCGGCGACCCGATGGAGACTGCGCGGGAGCTGGACGCTTTTATTCAAATGGTCAAAGCGCAGACCGGCCATGACAAGGTCAACATCCTCAACGCGAGTCTCGGCGCTTCCATCTTCACGGCCTATGCCGAGCAGTTCAAAGACAAAGGCGATGTGGAAAAGGTGGTCAACGTCGTCGCGCTGCTTAACGGCTCCGATGCCTTCGGCGACTTGTACGCCGCCGATTTCAACCTCTCCGACGAGGCGCTGTACCGCGACTTTTTGCCGGAGGCGCTCGCCGACGGCGGCTCGAAAACCATGGGATATCTGGCCAACCTGCTTATCCGCCTGCTGCCGCGCCAGGTGCTGCTGGATACCTTTGGGGCCGTACTCAACGGCGCGATGGATTCCATACTGCGCTGCGCGCCGAACTTCTGGGCGATGATCCCCAAAGAGGAGTATCCCGCCATGGCGGACAAGTGGCTCTCCGATCCGCAATACGCCGCCGTCAGGGCAAAAACCGACGCCTTCTACCAGGCGCAGCTGAATCTGAAAGACAATATGCTCTATATGATCAACGAGAAGGGCGCACAGATCAACAATGTCTGCGGCTATAACCTGAAGTTCAGTTCGCTGGCCGGGATGCTCAGCATCATCAACTCGGATAAAAACTCCAATTCCGACGGCGTCATCAATGTCCAGTCGACCGGCCTCGGCGTGACGGCGGCCCCCGCCGGGCAGCAGCTGCCCGCGGACTACCTCGCCGCGCACGACAGCCCCTATATTTCCCCGGACAAAGGCCTCGACGCCTCCACCTGCGTACTGCCGGACAATACCTGGTTCTTCTATAACCAGGACCATGAGCAGGCGGGTAAAAACGCCGCGTGCATGAACCTGGTCGGCGAGCTGTTTACCAACCCCTATTTCACCGACATCCATTCGGACCCCGCGCGCTTCCCCCAGTTCAACTACGGTTCGGACAGCAAGGAAATTCGCCGTTATCTCCTGCCGGACGCGCAAAAGGCGCTGGCTCTTTACCAGGCGGGCGAGTTTGACATCAGCGCCGAGGACTTGGCGGAACTCAAGGCCGCGATCGCCCAGGGCGAGGACGCGCTGAAAGCGACCATCGGGGACCAGGCCGTGGCAGATGCCGCGACACAGCGGCTGAAAAACATCCTCGTCAAAATCGGCTATCGCGAAGCCCCTCCCCCTGCCATGGAGCCGGACCCCGTGAAAGTGTTTTTCGCCAATCTGCTCGAACAGCTGCTCAAAGCGGCAAGCGATTATGTTTACGATACGGTCGGAGCCCGGGGCTATTCCGACAGATTCTGAAAACAGGATGAACGGGCGGGCGGCGTCTCTGCCGCCCGCTTTGCATTTTGGGGTTCAAATCGATACAATAGGCGAGGCAGCCGGCCTGCCGAAGTATCCGTCCGAAAGGAACATTCCGCATGGTTGATGCCGCAAAGAGCGCTCGTACCCCCGTTGAACTGTCCAAGCCGCAAAAGGCGGCTGCGGTGGCCATGGGCGCGTTTTTGATGGGCGCTCTATGGCGCTTCCGGGGCGAGCACGGCTACGGCGCCTCCTGGGGGCTGCTGACGTGCGGGATGGTATTCCTGCTGCTGGTGTTCGCCGTTTTCGGTTTTCGGCGCAAAGCCGGCTTTCTGCTCTATTCGCTGACGGCTGCCGCTTTTATGCTCTCCACGCCGGGCTGGGGCACGCTCAACGGCCAAATCACCGGCATCCTCGAAAGCGGCGTCGCCGGCGGGGACGGGCAGCAGATCAGGGTGTTCATCAACCCTCTGTCCGGTTTATTCATGATGCTTTGCCTGGGCTTCGGGCTGGCGGCGGTTTTCGCTTTTCTTCTCGGTCGCTTTTTCAGCGACAGGCCTTACGGATTCAAGGACATGGCGGTTGTTCTGGCGGTTTATTTCGCTGTGAAATATGCGACCAGGGCGGCGCTTTCCCCCGCTATACTGCAGCTCGCCCAGCCGCAGGCCGTTGATTTGTTCGCGCTCGGCCTGCAAAAAGCGGGCGTTGCCGGCACGCCTTGGCAGGTGTACCTGCAGCACAGTTTTGACCACGCCTGGGCCAAAGACATCCATGGCGGGCGCAACTATTTCACCTCCATCAACACCATCTCCTCCGCCATCACCTCGCTGGCCGTATGGCTGACGATGCGCTTTGCCCTGAAAGATCGAACAGGCGCAAGAATTATGCTGGGCATCTGCGCGGCTTTCGCTTTTGCCATTACGCTGGCAGACCTGTCGCTGTTTTTCGCCAACGGCGGCTACCGCATGCAGCATACCTATGACCTGCTTTACAAACTCAGCGGCTGGGGGATGTGGGAATACTTCACCGGATTTTTCGCCGGCGGCCTGCTGATGCTGATATTTGTCTGCCTCCCGTTTGACCGCCTTGCCGTTGGCGCTCAAGCGGAAGAACCCTTTACCGCGGACATGCCCGGCTGGCTTTATGGCATACTGAATTTCATCGTAACACTCGGCTTGTGCTTTTCGTCAACGCTTGTCCGCCCGATAGCGTCGCGGTACGAGGATACCGTTTATCACATCCCGCTGTACGCCGGGCTGAGCGCCGTTTTTCTTATTGTGATGCTGCTCGTCACCCTCAAATGGGGCGCGGGGCTGCGCGGGGTTGATTTCAGGCGTTTCTGCGTTTATGCGCTGCCCTTCTTTTTCACGGCGCACGTATGCATTTACATGTTCGCCGGCACACAGGATATGCAGCATTTCCGCCATACCGGCGATATCGCGAACAAACTGGTGCTGACGTCGTTCGCGGTTTTCTGCCTGCTGTATCCGTTTGTTTTTCACCGGGGCGGCGTCAGGCAGCGGAGTACCGGCCGGCGGCAAAATCCGAAGGCAGAGATTTGAGCGCCGGGCGCGGCGAAGATAAGCGTTTGAATGTTTTACGTTTTGTTAACACTCCTGCGGCGTTTTGCTGTTGACTTTGCCCGGGCCGTGTGTATAATATGATATTGTCAGAGGGTCATCCATAAGCAGCCAATGCGGAATTGTGTAATGGTAGCACGGCAGACTCTGACTCTGTTTGTCTGGGTTCAAATCCTAGTTCCGCAGCCAGAAAAAGCACTTCTTCGGAGGTGCTTTTTCCATTTCATGAAGCGCGTAAGGAGTCCATATTTTATTATTACGAATGAAAAATATGTTTTTCGTACGGCAAAAACATCATCATATCGCCGGAAAAACGTTTTTCATCCGTTCGAGCATACCTGCAGATGCGAAAACAGCGGCAAATGCAATTTCCTGCAAGCAGCCGTTTGATGCAATCTTTTCTTTCGATGTATAATGATACGGGTTTGTCCGTTCGGGTTTCATTTGAGGAAGTTTATCACGCGATATTTTAAACAAAGCGGAAAGGATATCAATCGCTAAGGAGGTCTGTTTCATGGGAAAGGGCGGGTTCAGCTGGAAACGCGCGCTTGGCGTTACCAGGATAAAGGGCAGCATATCCCGTGCAACCGGTATTCCTCTGACCCGTTCGGGAAGGCAGCGCAAAGTCGGAAAAGCTCTGACAGGCGGCGGTTGTTTGCTGCCTGCGCTTTTTGTTGTTGCTCTATTGATATTATTGATATCGTTGATTTGAAACGCGGCGCGATGGGCCGGAAAATCCGCCGGAGATTTGGCCTGCGCCGAAGCGATGAAGGTTTTTCGCGACCGCCTGGCGGAGTACGGGTACGGGGAAAGCGCTGGGTGAATGGCAAGGAGACAAATAAAATGGCTGTGAACGAACTATGTGCAAAGGGAAAGCGGAATGACGAAGGGCGGCCGGCCGGGATGCGAAATACTTTTGCTTAAATAAAACGATGAGGTTGTATCTATGAGCGAGTTATCCGAACTGCCGAACATCGGCAAGGTGCTGGAAGAAAATTTGCTGGCTGTCGGAATAGAAACACCGGCGCAGCTGCGGAAAGCCGGCGCATGTGAAGCGTTCCGCCGCATACGGCTGCAGCGCGACCCCGGCGCGTGCCTGCACATGCTCTACGGTCTGCAGGGCGCTGTGGAAGGCATACCCGACCGGTTTTTGTCCGATGAAAAAAAGCAGGAGTTGAAAGCGTTTTTTAGAAGCCTGGGATAGTATTGCCAACATGGGATGTTTCTTTGCTTGGTTGGAAATGATTGACAATTCCATTTCCTGAGTATCAGCGTTCTGTCCCGCTGTTACGGCACTGCATTGCCGCCTCTCCTCATAACAGGAAAGGTTTGCAGCGTATCCGCTGTTTATATTGCGGAACCGTCCGCGCCGGCGTCCTCCGCCAGGCGGACCTCGCCGTCTTTTTCCAATCGCCTCGCTCTGAGTTCCTCCAGCATCTGCTTTTGGAACTTGCCTTCGTATTTGTAAAACAGCATGGGAATCAGCTGCAGAATAAACGCCGCGGTCATGGTCAGCGTCATCAGGATAAAAATCATCTGCAGCACCTGCGGATAGGTTTGGCTGATGCTGCCGCGCGCGTCGAGCGTGGCCTGCATGGCTTCGGAGTCGTAATGGACCGTTTTCAGCATGAACATCGTCAGCGCGGAGGTCAGCGCGCCGCTGGTCTTCCCGACCAGTTTGACAACCGAATAAGTGACGCCTTCGGTCCGCTCGCCGGTTTTCCATTCCGTGTACTCGATGGAATCAGCCAGCATCAGGGATGCGATGGTCGCCGTCACGCCCCCGGGGAAATTGGCGAAAAATCGCAGCGCCATATAGAGCCAGACATTTTGAAAACCGACAAGGTAAAGCGCCGCGTTGAAGACGGCACCCAAAACGGCCATGATGAGGAACATATTCTTTTTCGACGCGTATTTCAGGAGATACGGAACCAGGGAAACCGAGATCATCCACGACAAGCCCGACGTTATTTGCAAAGCCGGGAACAAAAAAGCCATGCTTAACCCGGTGTCCGCATAGTTCCAGGTGGTGAAGTAGACCAGCGCGTTGCCCATCATCCCCATCGGCGCGCCGAAAAGGCTGACCAGCAGCAGCAAGAAGAGCGGTTTGTTTTTAAGCACCGGACGCACCGTGGCCAGGAAACGCTCTTTGCGCGGCGGGACCACGATTTTTTCTTTCAGATATTTGGACGAAAAAAGGATGCAAAGGCAGCCGATACCGATAATGGACGCGGCAACGATGAAATTGCCCGTGGGGCTTTTTTCCGACCCGCCGACAAGCAAAACGAGCGCGAAGTACAGCCCGGCAGGTAGAATGGAACCGGTCGAGCCCAGGACGGAACTGAAAGAAACGGCTTTATTCCTCTGTTTCTGGTCCAGAAAAAGCAGGGAAGGCAGGCCGCTGAACGGAATGTCCACCGCCGTGAAAAGGGCGTAGTAAAGGATGTAGAAAGCGCCGGCGTAAACAGTTTTCGCATTTTGCGCCATATTCCGGACGGGCAGGAACATGAAAATGCTGACCAGAAACAACGGCACGGGCACCGTCCTCAAGAACGGGAGGCATTTGCCCTTTTTGGTATGCGTACGGTCCACGATAAACCCCATGACGGGGTCGTTGAAGGCGTCCCATATCCGAGCGACCAAAAAAATGGTGCCGACGGCGCCGACCGCGATATGGAGCACCTCGGTATAAAAAAACGAAAGCGCGGAACCCATGAGGGCGCTGACCATGCTCATACCGAAAACAGTCACGCTGAAGGCCAGCACTTTTCTGCCGCCGACGAGCTGAGCAAGTTTTTTGAGGGAGATGTCTTTTTTCAAGCGGCACAACCTTATTTCAGATGATACGCTGCGGGCGAACCATGTTCGCCCCTGCTGCCGGGCAAAAAGTTTTACGCCCCTGCCATGTTTTGCCCTTGTTTGATGTATTTCTCGGCGTTCAGGGCGGCTACGGTGCCGTCCGCCACGGCGGTGGTGATCTGCCGGACCGCTTTGACGCGGACGTCGCCGGCGGCGAACACGCCCGGCACATTTGTCCGCAGGGTTTCGTCCGTGAGAATATAGCCCTGTTCGTCGAGAGCGATGTCCCGGCGGAAAAGCGCCGTTTTCGGCTCGGTGCCGATATAGCCGAACACGGCGGAGAGGGCGATGCCCGTTTTTTCGCCGGTTCGGGTGTCGACGACGAGCGCCGACTCGACGCTGTCCCCGCCCGATACATCGAGGAGGTCCCGGTGGAACAGCACTTCGATTTTGGGGTGGTTCATCACCGCCTCGAACGTGGAGGCGGCCCCATTGAAGTAACCGCGGCGCCTGATCATGATGACCTTCGAGGCGAAATTGGTCAGAAACAGCGCCTCTTCCAAGGCGGAGTTCCCCCCGCCGACCACGCCGACCACGCTGTTTTCGTACAGCGCTCCGTCGCAGGTGGCACAGTAATGGATTCCCCTGCCGGCAAACTTCGCCTCGTTGGGAATGGGCAGTTTTTTAGGCACCGCGCCGGTCGCGATGATAACGGCCTTCGGCCGATAGGAGGCTTTTTTGGTTTGCACCGTTTTTACGCCGGCGGCAAGCGAAACGGACAGCACCGGGCTGAAGCCGATGATTTCGGCGCCGAGGCGTTTTGCCTGCTCCGCCATGCGGCCGGCCAGTTCCTCGCCGGTAACGGACTGAAAGCCGGGGTAATTCTCGATGGCCACGGTATCGCGCAGCTGACCGCCCGCCGTCACCGTTTCCAGCAAGGTGACGGCCAGTTTGGCGCGCGCCGCGTAGATGGCGGCCGTTAAACCTGCGGGGCCGCCGCCGAGAATAAGCACATCCGGCTCCCGCACCGGTTGCTCCATAGCCGTTTCACCATTCTTTCACGATATGCTCCGGGTTCAAAGCCCCAGGAGTTCTTCGAGCCGGTCCTGGTCAAAGCCGATGACCAGCTCCCCGCCGATATCGATAACGGGCAGTTTTCTCTCCCGGGTTTTGGCAAGCATTTCGGCAGCCGCCTGCCGGCTGGCCGAAACGTCATGCTCGGTGAAGGGCAGGTTGTGGGCGGCTAAAAACGCTTTTGCCGCCTTGCACATCGAGCAGTCGGGCGTGGTATAGATGTTGATTTCCATTCTGTTGCGCGGCCTCCCCTCTTCTTATCGGCGTGTCCGCGGTTCAGTCCAGCAGTTCGACGATATCGTCCCGTATGGCTTCCGGCGTGGTGGCGGAGGCGTAGCGTTTGAGGACGGTCCCGTCTTTGTCCACCAGGAACTTGGTGAAGTTCCATTTGATTTTCTTGCCGCCGATGCCGCTTTTCTCGTTTTTGAGGAATTGGTAAAGAGGCGCGGCGTTGGGGCCGTTGACGTCGATTTTTGCAAAAATCGGGAAGGAGACGCCGTAATTGAATTGACAGAAGTTGCGGATTTCCTCGTCGGTGCCGGGGTCCTGGTTGGCAAACTGGTTGCAGGGGAAACCCAAAATCTCCAAACCTCTGGGGGAAAGTTCTTTGTAAAGCTTTTCGAGCCCCTCAAACTGGGGGGTAAAACCGCATTTGCTGGCCGTGTTGACAATGAGAAGGACTTTGCCTTTGTAGTCCGACAGGGAAACGTCATCGCCGTAGGTGTCTTTGACCGTAAAATCATAGATGCTCATTTGTTACCGCTCCTTTATTTGAGATTCAAATACATTATAAGTTCATGGGATATCATATTTTTGAAAACATTACGGAACGACACAGGGGTCGCGGAACGACACAGGGGTCGTTCCCTACAATATATTTTATAGCAGTAGGTTAACCATCATTCAATCAAAACAGATTTTCAGCACGAGCGGGTATTCGCTTCGTGTTCCTTCCGGCAACTTGATATCAAGGCTGCGTTTGTTTTGCTTCATCGGCAGCTGACCGGGTGTCCCGAGCAGTTCGGCCGTGAGAGGGAAGCCCCTGAACGTGCCGCGGCCGAGCGAGCGGATACGGACCTGACCGTCGCGCGGGCAGGCCAGCACAAAGGCGTAAATATACGGCGCCTTGTAAGTAAAGCGGATGTCGCGGGCGGTGAAAGCGCCGCGCACGGTGTCGGTAAACTGACCGCCGCCGACTTTGGTGGGGCCTTCGCCGAAAACGCGCCAGCAAGCGCTGCCGTAAACCGCTTCGCCGTTGACGGCCATCCAGGCGCCGACGGCCTTCAGAATGGCCTTTTCTTCCTCCGGAATAGTCCCGTCGGGTTTGGGACCGACGTTGAGCAGCAGCGTACCGTTCTTGCTGACGATATCGACCAGGTTGCAGACAATGTCGAGCGGCGTCTTGTAATAATTTTTTTGGATATAGCCCCACGACCATTTGGAGAGCGAGGTATCGGTCTGCCAGAAGCGCGGGCCGATGCCGCTCATTTGCCCGCGCTCGAGGTCGAACACCGCGGTGCCGGGCGCGTAAGCGTCGTTTTTATAATTGATAGCCACCTGCTCTCCCCATTCGAAGGCGCGGTTATAGTAGTAGGCGGCGAATTTCTTGAGATAGGGCTTAAAGGGGCGGTTTTCAATCCACCAGTCGAAATAAATGATTTTCGGGCGGTATTTGTCGACGATTTCGCAGGTTCTGGCCAGCCACATATCGAGATGCTCGCGCAGCAGGACGGGGTCCATGCCGTCGATGTTGTCTTCACCGGGGAGACGGTAGCCGTAAGGTTCTTTCAGGCCGGCGCCGGAAATACCTGAGTCGAAATCGTTGGCGCCGTTGAAAAACCAGCAGTTTTCCGCCCGGTGGCTGGAAGCGCCCAGCACGATGCCCTCGCGCTCGGCGGCTGCTTTCAGTTCGCCGAGCACATCGCGCCGAGGACCCATTTGGGCAGCGCACCAGTTGGAGAGTTCGCTGCCGTACATCTGAAACCCGTCGTGGTGCTCGGCGACCGGAACCAAGTACTTGGCGCCCGCCTCGGCAAAAAGGCGCATCCATTCGCCGGCGTCAAAGCGCTCGGCTTTGAACATGGGGATAAACTTCTCGTAAGGGAAGTCCTTGGGCTCGCCGTAGGTCGCCACGTGGTGTTTGTAATCGCGGTGGCCCTTGATATACATGTTGCGGGGATACCATTCGTTGCCGAAGGCGGGCACCGAATAGACGCCCCAGTGGATAAAAATGCCGAACTTGGCCGAGCGGTACCAGCCGGGCGTTTCGTACCGCGAAAGGGAATCCCAGGAATCTTTGTAGGGGCCGCGGGCGATGACCTCGTCGACTGTCTGCAGAATATCCGATACAGTTTTCATTGAATCGACCTCCCGGCTGTTCACCTTTTCATCTTTTCGGTTGTTCTTAGCATACTCATATTATCGGCTTTGCGCAAGAGCGGGCCGGACGGCGGCGGCCTTTGTTGCAGTCAAGCCATATTCCATGTATGATAATACAAGTTTACAATTACAAAAAAACGAAAAAGGAGCCTGTGTCGTGTCCAACTACTTGCTCTTCGTCCTCTACAGCGCGATGCTTCCGTCAACATTCTTTTTCACCTTGTTAGTGATATATTTTTTTGTTAATCGCCAGTACCGGAAGACAGAATATTATCAAGCTACGCACAACCGGTTGCTCAAAACCCACCGCGATTTAGGTCTGTACGGCGAATATTCGATTTATAAGGAACTGAAGAAAGTGGAGCAGCCGCGCAGATTCCTGTTTAATGTCTACCTGCCGAAACAGAATGAAGAAACGACGGAAATCGATGTTCTGCTAATCAGTCAAAGCGGTATCTTCGTTTTTGAATCCAAGAACTACAGCGGTTGGATATTTGGCAGTGAGAACCAAAAACAATGGACTCAAACCCTGCCAAGAAGAGGAACGAGTGTTAAAACACGCTTTCTGAATCCGATTATGCAAAACGAACTGCATCTGAAGTGGCTGAAATCCATATTGACTGAATACGATTTTATCACATATCATTCCGCTGTTGTTTTCAGCGACCGCTGCACCTTAAAGAAGGTTGAACTGACCCAAAGGAAAGCGGAAGTGTTCAAACGGCGTAATATCACAGCCTATTTTGAGAAGATCAGCAAGCAATTCAACAACATATTAACGCCACAGCAGGTGGAAGAAATCTACAAGAAGTTAGCTCCCTATGCGCAAGCAAGTGAAGAGACAAAAGCGAAGCATATTGAAAACATCCGGCAAACCACTGCTGTTGCACCGGTTTCGGAACCAGTCGCTATTGCAAAAGATACCTTAACAGTCGGAACGCAGGCACACCCTGTTGTTGATAATGTTCCGCAGATAAAATTCTGTTCGAAATGCGGGCGAGAAATGGTTCTAAGGACCGCGAAAACCGGCGAGAATGCCGGGAAGCAGTTTTGGGGATGTTCTGGTTTTCCGAAGTGCCGGAATGTCATCTATCATTGATGCTGCGATTACCTTGTCATATGGCGTTATGTTATCCGTTTGCCCATGCACATAAGCAGAAATATCCGCAGGCTTTTTCAACGATGTGTCCATGCCGGGATATGATGTGTCCTGCGGACATGATGCGCCTTGCGGCATGATGTGTGCTGCGCACATGATTGAGATGAGGTGTGATATATGGCTAATCATATTCACCGCCCGCCCTATTACGCCGGGACAGAATTCGCCGACCTGAGCAAGCACGACGGCGGGCTGCTGCATGCCGTCGGCGCTTCCAACTACCAGGTGCTGCGCGCCAACCGCAGCCGGCCGGAAGAGGCCGACGGCTTTGGCAATACCTACAACCACGCACCGATGCTCACCTACTGGCGGGGCTGCTTCTATTTGGAATACCTGTCCAACCCCGTCAGCGAGCATACGGGCGCCGGGCAGTCATTCATAGTCAAATCAAAAGACGGCATGACCTGGGATAAGCCGCGCGTCAGTTTTCCCGTCATCCGGGTGCCGGCGGGCGAATACCAATGCGCGGACGGCACGACGGTGGAAGTGCCGGAGGGGACCTTCGCCTTCATGCACCAGCGCATGGGCTTTTACCATACCAAAGACGACCGCCTGATTGTCAGCGGCTTTTACGGCCACGCGCCGCACCACGACATCTGCCCCTGGCGCAATTACGGCATCGGCCGGGTGGTGCGCGAGGTGTTTGAGGACGGCGCGATGGGGCCGGTCTATTTTATTCGCTATCTCGATTATTCGGGCTGGACAGAGGATAAACTCCCCTTCCCGTATTACAAACACGCCGCGGACAAGAGTTTCGTCGCCGCCTGCGAGGAACTGCTTGCGGACCGCTTCGTCACCGAGCAGTGGACGGAGGAACACGGGCCGGCGGATACGGCCATCGGGTTGAAAATACCAAAAAAAGAAGACGGGGAAGGCGGGACGGCGCCGAACACCCCGTTTGAATCCGCGAGCAGTTTTTGCTGGTACCATATCGATGAAAACACCGTCGCGGCCCTGTGGAAGCAGGGCAAGGTGGGTATCAGCCGAGACGGCGGCGTCAACTGGGACATCCGCTATGAGCCGACCTTCGCGACCTCCGGCGCGAAATCCTGGGGACAGAAAACTGAAGACGGCCGCTTCGCCATCTGCTACGACAACAGCCTTTCGAGCGAGCACCGCTACCCGCTGGTGGTCGTCACATCCGACGACGGCATCGAATTCAACGATATGGCGTGCGTATTCGGCGAACTGCCGCCCCGCCGCTACGAGGGGATTTATAAGGACTTCGGCCCGCAGTACATCCGCGGCATCTGCGAGGGACATAAGGAATATCCGGCCGGGGCGATGTGGATCTGCCACTCCATCAACAAAGAGGATATCGGGGTCAGCCGCATCCCGCTGCCGGTGCGCCGAAGTGTGGACGAGCACATTCACGACACGTTTGAGGGTTGCGAAGACGGGTATGTCAAAGACTGGAACATCTACTCCACCAAATGGTCGCCGGTGACGCTTGAAAAGGTGAACGGGGAAACCTGCCTGAAAATCGCCGATCAAGACCCCTGTGATTACGCCAGGGCGATGCGGATATTCCCGCGCAGCGCCAAGGTCAGCGTTGTTTTGGAAATCATGGCCGCCCGTTATGAAAAAGACCTGGAAATCGAACTGGCCGACAAAACGGGCGTCCCCGTGTGCAGAGTGTCGCTCGGCGGCGGCTGGCTGAAAGCGCGTTACGGTTCCAATACGGAGAAATGCTGCAAGGTCGAGCCGGAGCCGGTTTGGCATACGCTGGAAATCCGGGCCGACTGCGCGAACAATGTTTATACCGTCCTGTGGGACTCGAAAGTGGCCAAACGGTACGGCTTCGGCCGGCCGGTCCATAAGGCCAACGACGTCGAAAGGCTCATTCTGCGCACCAAACCGAGGCGCTGCCTGCCGAACTTCGAAATCTATCCCGATACGCCGGACATGAAAAACGCCGACGAACCCGAAACGCAGCGGATTTACCTTATCCGCAGCGTTTCGACGAAAAGTTTAGATTAAAGCGCGATGTCTTCGGCGCGATTGTGTGTTATACTGTCAGTGCAAAAGCGGACACGCCGTAAGGTTAACCGCCCGCCATTAAACTGCCGGAGTTGTGCGCATGAAAACCGAGATTCTTTGGTCCCTCTTCGCGGCGGCGGCCGCGCTGGAGTTCGTTTTTGTTCCCTGGTTTCTCAAGGCCATGTGGCCCGAGAAGACACGGAAATCCCTGCTGCTGAAAATGGTCTGCGCGACGCTTTATGTTTGCATGGGTGTTTGCGCTGCCCTGATCAGCGGCAACAAAAGCCTTTTCGCTCAATTCATGCTCGCAGGGCTGATGTTCGGCTGGGTCGGCGACTTCTTCCTGCACGCCGGCAAAAAACTGGTGTTCTTTATCCTGGGGCTTGTCAGTTTCCTGACGGGCCATCTTTGTTACCTTTGCGCCTATATCTCGGCATCCCGCCACCTTTTCCCCGAAAAAAAGGCGGTCAGCCCGGTTTCGTTTGCTATGGTGGCGCTGCTGTTCGCCGCGGGCGCCTTGTTTGCCAGAAGAAAGAAAATGCACTTCGGCAGGCGGCTGGTTCCCGTGATATTGTACGCCCTGACGCTGATGGCTATGCTCGTGCTGGCCTGGGCCCTGGGGCTGAGGATCCTGCTCGCCGGACAGGCCGGCGCCCTGCTGAACAGCCTTGTGCTGGCGGCCGGCGCCCTGTTGTTCTTCATTTCCGATTCGCTTTGGGCGGCCGTCAATTTCACGCGCGACCGCAAAAACCGAGCGCTGAAAAACGCGAACATCATCACCTATTTTGCGGGGCAGATGCTGCTGTCGAGCACCATTCTGCTGATCAAGCCGTAACGGCCGGTCGCCGGAAATGACGCAGCCGCCCCGGCCGGGGCGGCTGCGTTTTTATACGGACTATGGCGGCGCAGAGTCAGGCGGGCCGGTAGTCCCGGCAGGCGTCGATGAAAGCGACGATGTTCTCGACCGGCACCTCGGGTTCGAGGATATGGGTGGGGCTGACCAGCAGGCCTCCCCGCGGCCCGGCGAAGTCCAGGTTCCTGTTTACCGTTTCCCTGACCTGTTCGGGCGTGCCGAACGGCATGAGCGTCTGGGTGCCGAGCGTACCGAAAAAGGAAAGGCGGTCGCCGTAGGCGGTGAAAAGCTCCTCAAAGCTCATGCATTCGGGCTGAACGGGGTTCAGCACGTCCACCCCAACCTCGATGAGGTCTTCGATAAACGGTTTGGCGTAACCGCAGGAATGGTAAATAACGATGATATCCGGCCGTATGTTTTTGGCCGCGTCGATGACCTGTTTAAGCCGCGGTTTGAGAAAACGGCGGTACATCTCCAGGCTGAACATCGGCGCGCGCTGCATGCCGATGTCGTCGCCGAGATACAGGCCGTCGACACCCGCGAGCGCGAAGTTGCGCGCCTGGGCGACGGATATCTGCGTCACGCGGTCGAGGTGATAGTCGGCAAGTTCCTCGTTGAGGGCCATGTCGGTCATGAGCACCTCCATACCGCGCATATTCCACGCTTTTTCCCATACGGTACACTGCATATTACCCATGGCGAACTTTTTTTGTGAGCGGGCTGCGAGGACCATTTTTTTCTGCAGCAGCGTCACCCGTTCGGAAAAACGCGGGTATTCGTAGGCTTTAAGTTCGCGAAGCGTCGTCATACGCTCCATCGGGCAGCGCATTCTGGTCATGTGCATGGCCTGCGGGCTGCCGGGTTCATGCGCGACGCCGAAACAGTCGATGGAGGTGCCTTCGGCAAGCGGGAAATCATAGTATTGCCGGTAGAAACCTTCGGGTTTGGGGTTGGTTTGGCGGCAGCCCGGTATGCTTTGCCAGGCAGGTTCCGGCAGCCGGTAACCGGTGCGCCGCACATAATCCCTCAGTTTCGCCTGAACGGCCGGCGTCACGGAATACTCCGCGGGCATGCGCTCGTAACCCGTCCGCCTGAAAATGCCGGTAAGATTCTCCCTGTCGTCCATGTCCCGCTCCTCTTCGAGCCCGTCTAAGCCCGGACACACGGGCCTGCGTTTTTGTTCAATATAGAGCACCAATGGCCGGGTGTCAACCGGCAGGGAACCGGTTTGAAACATTTTTATATCACGATGTTGACAAAAACCCGCTTATCTACTATTGTATATTTATTGCTTTAGCCATTAAAAGCTTTAAATCGGTAAACCGCGGAGCGCGCCCCTTTCCCGCGGGAAACCGGACCGAAAGGAGGGAGCCGGAATGCTCGGAATGGGTGACGCCCAAATTCTCGCAGTCTATATCCTGTGCATCTTGTCCTCGCTGCTGTGCATCGTCTACGGTATTTTGAAATGGAACAAGGGCGAAGACGCAAGTCCCCAGGAAATCGCCAAAGAAATCGACTGGGAAAAGAAAGAGCTTGAAATCGACGACAAACTCGACGTATAAACAACTGAGAAAGGAGGAGTCCCCTTGACCCTGACCACCACCATTGTCATTGTTGTCTATATCGGCGTCCTGGCGTTTTTGGGCTATCTGGGATATATCAAAACCAAAAACACGCAGGACTACTACCTCGCGGGCCGAAAAGCCAACCCGATTATCATGGCCCTCTCCTACGGTTCGACGTTCATCAGCACCTCCGCCATCGTCGGTTTCGGCGGCACGGCGGGCGTGTTCGGTTTCAGTCTGCTGTGGCTGACTTTTCTGAATATCTTTTTGGGCATCTTCATCGCCTTTGTGTTTTTCGGCAAGCGGACGCGCCGCATCGGCCTGAACACTCAGTCGCACACCTTTGCCGAGCTGCTGGGCAAACGGTACGACTCCAAACTCATCCGCAAATTTGTGGCTGTCGTCATCTTCCTGTTTATGCCCATTTACGCGGCGGCTGTTATGATCGGCGGAGCGAAGTTCCTGGAAGCGGGTTTTCAAAACCTCGATTACAACACCGCTCTGTTCATTTTTGCGGCCATCGTGGCGGCTTACGTGTTTTTCGGCGGGATGAAAACGGTCATGTACTCCGACGCCCTGCAGGGCACGCTGATGCTCGTGGGGATGTCCATCCTGCTCGTTTTCGTCTATGCGAAGCTCGGCGGCGTCACGACGGCGCACCAGAAACTGACCGACCTGTTTAATTCCGCCGCAACCAGAGAGGCTGTCGCCGCGCAGACCGAGAAGTTCCGCGCGGGCGGTTTCCAGGGCTGGACGAGCATGCCCGTTTTCCTTTCCGCCAACTGGCTGACGGTCGTTACGAGCATCGTGCTCGGCGTCGGCATCGGCGTACTCGCGCAGCCGCAGCTGGCGGTGCGTTTCATGACCGTCAAGAGCGACCGTGAAATCAACCGCGCCGTGCCGACGGGCGGTTTCTTCATCCTGATGATGACGGGCGTCGCCTTCACTGTCGGAGCGCTGACCAACGTGTTTTTCTTTGAAAAATACGGCCAGATTTCCGCCGTCTATGCCGGCGGGGCCGACAGCGTCATTCCGAAATTCATCGAAAGCTTTTTACCGGGGTGGTTTTTCCCGATTTTCCTTATCGCGCTGCTGTCGGCCGGGATGTCGACGATGAGCTCGCAGTTCCATACCATCGGCACGGCCATCGGCCGCGACCTGCTGGGCAAAGACGACATGGACCAGAAAAAAGCGATGCTCATCACCCGTATCGGCATGATCATCGCCATCGTCTACACCATCATCCTGGCTTATGCGCTGCCGAAAATATGGAGCGATTCCATCGCCATCAGCACGGGGCTTTTCATGGGGCTTTGCGCCGCCGCCTTCCTGCCGATGTACGTCGGCGCGCTGTATCTGAAAAAACTGACGAAAACCGCCGCCGTTTCCGGCATGATCGCCGGTTTTTCGACGAGCCTGCTGTGGATGATGTTCATCCACACCAAGGAATCGACGGCGATGAAAATCTGCAAACTGCTCTTCGGCAAGGTTTCACTGGCTGAAACGTCGAAATATACGCAGTTCGTCGACCCGATCATTATTGCCCTGAGCATTTCGATTATCGTGACCATCGTCGTGCAGCTGATTGTCAGCAAAAAGAAGCAACTCCCCAAAGAGCACATTGACAAGTGCTTTGAGGGAGTCAAGTAACCGTTACTCAAATTGCTGCCGGCTTGCGCCCGTGACGCAAGCCGGCATTTTTTATCCGATCAGGGCTTCTGTTTGTCCACCCGCCACTCGCCGCTGTAGGCGTTGCGCACCAGGCCGCCCCAGGCGTGGACGACGTACGTCCCCGCGAGCGTGTCGTTGCCCTCGAGGTAACAGGAGAATTTCATCCGTGAGGAGGACGCCGCGTCATAGACGCTGAACTTGATTTCCTTGTCGCTGTATTTCAGTTTGGTTTTGTATTCGTACAGGTTGCCGTCGTCGCCGGTATAACGGATGACGGCGTCATAATTGACTTCATCCTTCGGATCGTGTTTGGTCAGTACCATGGTCATCGGGATGGTCTTGCCGTACAACTGGCTCTCCATCTGCGCAATGAGATTCTGTCTTGCTTCCTCGCGGCTGACGGGTTCGTCGCCGATTTGGGAAAGATAGGACACGACGCCACTGAACCAGTCTGCGATGAGGTTGATGATGTTGCCGGCCTCGGTGACGACAAACTCGCCCTCCCAGGTGCCGCTGAGATCGACGGTCTCGTAGACGACTTTGACGCGCTTGAAGTCGATGTACTGCATTTCCGCATCCCTCATCGCCTGGATATAGAATCCTATGTCATTGACGCCTTTTTCGAGTTTAACCGTATATTTGACGATACCGTCACCGCCGGTGATTTCGGCGGCCTTTTTCAGTTTTGTCTCGTTGTACAGGCTGCTGTACAGGTTGTTGAAAGCGCATTTGACGCGGAAAACGAGTTTTCCGGCATAGTCCGGACCGAGTTCGGAAGTTTTCGCCAGGTCGGTTTCGATGCTTTCCGGGCAGTCAGACCAGGTTTCTTCCCCGGTGTCGGGGTCGACGGCTGTCAGCAGTTCGAGCTTGTATGCCGGGAATAAGTCGTCGCCCGCTTTTTTGTCGAGCATGTTCCGGTATTCCTGCCCGACGGTATCCCAGCTGATCATAGCGCTGACAGCCAGATAGTTGATGCTCGGGTATTTGTAACCCTTGCCCGCCGCAAGGTCGGCCGCGTTGGCGGCGGAGGAGTACGGTTCGAACTTGTTGTTTTTTTCATTGAATACAATTTTGCGGCCCGCGACGCCGGGTTTGTTCGGGTCCGCGACATAGATGATATTGTCCTTGATTTTATAGGCGACGATCGCGTGTCCGCCGGCGATGTTGCCGTCTGCGTCGTAGCGGAATATCGCGACAAACTGAGGGCTCTTTGTCAAGAGCATGCTGTAGGCGAATGAAAAGAAAACCCAGCGGTCGCCTAAAAGATTGAGATTTTCAGCAATTTTATACTGTCTGCTATCCCAGTCGATTTTATTCTGAATGGTCGAAGCGAAACGGTAACCCCATGAATCGTCCTCCCAGAAATCGATGGTGCCCATACCGAAATCGTTGTTGTCGTAACGGCCGTAGAGCCGTCGTTCGGAAGCCGCCTTGTATTTCTCGACGAAATACCACATCTCCGAAATCGACTGACCGGCACAATGGCCGCCGGGCGCGATGAAGGAGCCATAGTTAGTGAACTGCCAGTCGTCGTAACCGGGTTCAAAGCCCGTGTCGACATCGATACCTTCGAGTTCTGACTGCTTGATTTTTGAAACCGCGACATCCGAGAAATGTTCGGTGGCGACCGTGATGCTCTGTGTGGTGAGCTGCACCAGCGGCAGCGCTTCGAGTTCGCCCGTCTTGCGGTCATAATAGAAAGCCATGGCGAACTCGTCGTCTGCGATGCTGATGGGAATGGTCAGTGTCATCACTTCGGCGGAATAAGCATGGCCGTTGTCGATGGTAATCAGCGGGGTGATGGGGTTGAAGTGTTCGCCGAGGTTGTTCTCTTTGATTTCGCGGGACGATATTTTAAACGCCGTTTCTTTTTCATAGGCTTTTCCGGGTACTTGGAGCACGGCCTGGCGGCCGTCTGCCGAGCCGGTGTCAAACGTGATTTCGCCGCCCAGCGAGGTCACTTTTTCGGAGGCCAGTGTCTGCCTTTTGCCGAACTTAAGGTTGCCGCTGTCGCGGTTGGCGAACAGGTAGACGCCGCTGCCGACGAGGATGGCGAACACCAGAAACACGCTCAGGCATCCGACGGCGCCCCTGTGCTTGCGCCGGGGCTTTTTGTACTTTTTCACCTTGCCGCCAACGGCCGGTGGTGGCGTCTGCGGGTAGGGCGTTACAGCCGGCCCGGCATAGGCCGGAGGCGGCGCGGGTTGATAAACGGGTGTCTGCGGCGCAATAACGGGAGCAGTTGGCTGAAGCGGCGCAGGCGGGGTCTGATGGGGCGGCGCCTGCGGCTGAGGCGCGGCGAATGGAGGGTCCGCCGCCGGCGGTATTGCCGCCACAGCGGCATGAGCGCCGTTGCCGGCAGCTTTTGCGCGGATTGAAGCCGCAACCTGCTCCGGGCTGAGCCATTCGCCGCCCGGAAGGGCGAGCAAATCGCCGGGAACCAGTTTGCCTTCCGCGAGCCAGAGGGTAATTGTGTTTTCGTCATAGGGGCCGTGGCGGCTACCGCCGCGCCAGAGGTACCACTGCATAATGAGGTCTCCTGTCCGCTGATTACAGTTTTGCGTTTGTTTGAAAATTAACATACCCGCAGGAAACTTGTCAAGGCGGCTTCGCGGGGACACACGGCGGGCGTGTTTCCGCCGTTCGCGGCAGGATGAAATATGATATAATGGCTTCGCGGCGCCCGTGTCGGCGCCTATATATCAGCAAAGGCGCCAAACGCCTTGTATCGGAGGAAACGCCATGTTCACCGCTTTACCAAGAACCTTCAAATCGCTTTATACCCTGCTGTTTTCCATCCTGATGGGGGCCGTGTCGGTTCTGGTCAACCCGGCCGCGACGAACGCGGAGATGCCGCAGGCGCCGGACGATTTTACACCCGTCGTCCGCTTCGCGGTCACCAGCGATATTCATATCAAAGAAGAGGAGAACAATGTCGAAACGCGGCGATGGGCGGCGATGATTGATAAAAGTTATGAGCTCGCGCAAAGCGACGCGCAATATCCGTATCTCGACGCCGTCTGCGTAGCGGGCGATTATACCAACAACGGCTCGCCGCTTGAATACGCAAAATTTAAAGCCGTCGCCGATAACCATATCCATACAGGCACAAAGCTCATCACCGCCATCGGCAACCATGAATTCGGTTATGCGGGCGGCGGGGTCTACGCCCTTCACCGGGAAGTCCTCGGCGCAGAGCCGGACGTTCACGAGGTCATCAACGGCTTTCATTTTGTCGCCGTTTCCTACTCGCAAACCGGCGGCGTCTTCGGTTTTGACAAACAGGCCTGGCTGGCACAGCAGCTGAAGCAGGCGAAGAGCGACAAGCCGGATTATCCCATTTTCGTCTTCCAGCACCCGCATCCCTTCGGCACCGTTTACGGCAGCGTTCAGTGGGGCAGCCCGGACCTCAACGGCGTTTACAGCCTTTATCCGCAGGTGGTCAGCTTTTCGGGCCACTCGCATTACGCGATGGGCGACCCGCGCTCGATTTGGCAGGGCTCTTTTACCGCGCTGGGCACCGGAAGCCTGAGTTATATGGAAAACGAAAACGAGTTGGAAGACGGCCAGTTCCCTGAGGGTTACCGCGACGTCGTACAGTTCTATATCGTGGAAGCCGACGCGAACGGCAGCGTGCGTATCCGCTGCTATGACCTTACGGCGGACTGCTGGTTCGGCGAAACATATTTTATTGAAAAGCCGGCGGATAAAAACGGCTTCGCCTACACCTACGCCAACCGCATGAGAGCCGATCAGCCGCCCATTTTTGCCGGCGGCGCCGCGCTGACGGTTGCCAAAGGGGCTGACGGGTCTTATTCGGTCGGTTTCCCCGCGGCGTCCGACCGCTTTGTCGTGCACGACTATAAAATCAAGGTGACGTCGGGCGCGAAAACGGTCTTTTCACAAAGCATTTTGTCGGGTTATTACATCCACCCGTCGCCGGCGGATTACACGGTGGATATCGGGCCGCTCGAAACGGGCAAAGAATACCGGATGACGGTTATGGCGGCCAACGCCTACGCGGAGTTGTCCAAACCGCTGACGCTGGCCTTTGCCGCCCAGTAAAACCGCTCAAAACAGCGGCAGCCCCGCCGGGATGCAGGGCTGCCGTTATTTTTGTTCGGGTTAACCGTTCGTCACGGCGCTGACAACACCGGAATAGTCGCCGTAAACCACCGTTCTGCCGAAGGGGGCGTATGCCCTGACTTTATAGTAATAAGGGACTCCCGTTGCGACGGGCGCGTGGATAAAGGTTGTGTCGGCGGAATTGTTGAGCAGCGTAAAGGCGCCGCCCTCACTGCTTGAAACATAGATTTCGTACCCGCTGGCCCCGTCGACGGCCGGCCAGGAGATTTCAATCGCATCGGCGGTCACGGGGACGGCAGCCGGAACAGGGGCGGATGGCACGGGCCTGGCTTGCGCGGCAGCGCTCGACGGGCCGTAGATATTCTCGTTTTTATCAGTCGTGAAATAGGCTTTGACTTTGTAGTTGTAGATGCTGCCCGTCGTCAGGCCTGTGTCGGTATAGGTTGTTTCGGACGTGGAAGCGATGTCGTTATAAAGGATCCCGAGGAAGCCCGCCCGGTAGACGGTATAGCCCGTCGCGCCTTCAACGGCGTCCCAGGTGACCGTCACACTGCCGGCACCGGCGGAAACGGCTGTGACGGCAACGGGCGCGGCGGGAACCGGTTTGACCGAGACCGGCGGGCAGGCGGCGCTGACGGCGCTGCCGTAGAGGGTTGTGACGGCATACGAGCGGATTCTGAAGTAGTAGGTGACGCCTGTGTCCAATGGGCTGAAAGTCGCCACGGTATCTTTGATATAATTTTGTACCAGCGTGTAAGGGCCGTCTTTCGCCGTCGCGTAATAGGCGATGTAGCCGTCGGCTCCTTTGACGGAATCCCAGGTCAGTTTCACCCGGTTATAGCCGAGCGACACCGCCTTGAGCGACTGGGGAACCTGGGGCACGACCTTGACGCCGGCGGTCGCGGATGCGGGGCTGTATTCGTTCTTGCCGTTATAGGGCGCGTAGGCGAACACTTTGTAGTAATAAACCTGGCCCGTCGCCAGCGGGATATCGACAAAATCACCCGACGCCGTGGTGCCGACTCTCGCAAAGCCCCAGGTTTTTGTCAGGCTGCGGTAGACGGCATAACCTTTGGCTCCGGGAACCGGGTCCCACGAAAGCCTGGCGGAGTTGTACTGCGAAGGCGCTGCCTTGAAATTGCCCGGAGCGGCCAGTTTGAGCGTGCAGTAAACAGGCGGCGAAACCTTGCCGTAAACATTACCGCCGCCCGAAGCGGTATAGGCGGCGATTTTATAAAAATAGGTGTTGCCTTTGGTCAGTCCGGTGTCGGTATAGCTGAGCCCTTTGACGGCCGCAAGGCGCGCAAAAGCGTTTTTTGCCGGGTTGTAACGGTAGATGACATATCTGGTCGCGTTGGCGGAGGCGTTCCATGTCAGCCGGACACTGGTGAACGAGGCGAACGCAGCCTTGAAACCGGACGGTGCGGCAGGCGCCGCGACGGCCGATGCGCCGATAAAAATTCCGCCGGGTGTGGCGCGGGCAAATCCCCGGGCGGCAGCGCCGCCGAAAAGAACAGCCAGCGCAAGCGCGGCCGCGAGAAGCTTTTTGATGAATGTTCGATTCATAACGAGCCCTCCGAGTTTGACAATATGGACCGGATGGTTATCATTGTATCAAACGGCGCCATGGCAGTCAACCGAGCCAGGCGCCGCGGGCGGAAGCGACGGAGGCCGGAAAATGGGATTTTTCAAAAAAACAGCGCCGGAGGAAAAAGCGGAGCGGGTGGTGCCCAACCGCGAGCTGGTCCGGCTTTCGGCAGCGTTTCACGGCCAGGAACTGATCTACGCGATGGTGTCGACCTGGCTGATGTACTACTGCACCGACGTGCTATATCTCGGGGCCGGCATCGTCGGGACGATCATCGGCATCTGCCGCGTATGGGACGCCGTCAACGACCCGCTTGCGGGCGCCGTCGTCGACAGGCACCGCTTCAAAAGCGGCGAGAAACTGCGCCCGCTTCTGAAAATCCTGCCTCTTCCGCTCGGGTTGAGTTCGATGCTGATTTTTTTCAATTTCGGCTTCGCCTCGAAAACCGCCGCGTTCGCCTATGTCTTCATTTTTTATCTGATCTGGGATATCCTGTATTCCTTTCACGACCTGGCGCTTTACGGCATGACCAGCGTGATGTCCCCCCATTCGACGGAACGCGGCAGAATCGTCCAGTGGATTACCATCGCCGGAGGAACCGGTTTTATTCTGCCCGGTTTTCTGCTGCAGCCGGCCATCGACAACAGCGCGCGGCTGGGCCTGACGCAGTCGCAGGTATTTGCCGTCTTCGGCGTTTTGTGCGGGCTCGGCGGGGGCCTGCTGACGTTTTTCGCCTACGCGGCCAGGGAACGGACGCCGTCGCCGCCGCCCGAGGGTTCTTTGCGGGAAAGCCTGCATCTGGTCAAAGAGAACCGGATCATGCTGCTGCTGATTCTCGCCAATATCCTTAATTCCCTGAGCATCACCGTCCCGCCGCAATATTTTTTCAAATATATGGTGGAAGTCGAGATCTTTGGCCGGACCGTCAAGGGTTTGACCATGATGTCCGTTTCTCAGGTTCTGCTGGGGATCCCGACCGCCGGCGCGTTGTTCTTCGCCACAAAGGCGGCGAAAAAACTCGGCGGGATGAAAAACGTGCTCGTGCTCGCCAGTTTGGTCAACATCATTTTCCGTGCCGCGGCATACCTCATCGGATACGAGGGCAACCGTTTTTGGATCGTCATCGGCATGATGTCGGTCGCGAGCGTCCCGCTTAATATGATGGCAATCGCGACGACAACCCTGTGGGGCGACTCAATTGACTATGTCGAATGGAAAACAGGCCGCCGTACGGAAGGCATCTCTTTCTCGCTTCAGAACTTCAAGAATAAGATTACGGGCGCGCTTTCTACCATAATAGCCGGCTTTGTGCTCGAACTGCTGCGTTTTGACGCGTCGAAATATGAGCTCGGCCGGTCGCAAAGCGACGCTTTCAACAAATGGATATGGCCGGTTTTCATGCTCGGGCCCGCCATCGGCTCGCTGCTGTATCTTCTCCCCGTCCTCGCGCTGAAATATCCGCGTTCGATGCAGCTGCGCGTCGAGAAAGACCTTGCCCTGCGGCGGGAACAAAATGCCGCGCGCAAAGCCTCCGAAAACCCGTACAACGCTTCCGCAGGGACCGATTCATGGGACGGTTGAAAAGACTTTGTCTATTATCACAAGATTTTTTCTGTGAATAACCGAACCGCTCTTTGTGAAAATTCCATAAAATTACGCCTTGTTAGTAACGTTATTCGAAATATTTTTTGATGGTTTCGTGATTTTTTTTGAGAAAAGGCTTGCATTAGCAAATAAAATTGGTTATTATGTACACATTAACACTGGCATAATATCCAACAAGTGCCGGTAACCGTTGCGGAAGGCCGGTTTCATCCGGGCGGTAAGTCCGAGCAACCGCCGCCACAATGAGAAGGGTAAGGAGTATACGACATGTCGAACAGACTTTTTCAGAGCGTCATCCATCAAATGCGCGATGCCGTCGGGCTTACGCTGGGCGTCATCGACGAGGAAGGCACCGTCATCTCCTGCAGCGATTTGGGCAGGATCGGCAAAGTCATCGAGACGGGGCCGGATTTCTTCACCAGAAACGAGAGTTTCACCGCAGGCGGAATGACTTTCCGCGCGTTCGGCTCGCCCATGCACGCGGAATACGCCGTTTTTGTCGAAGGCGAGGACGACTTCGCCCGCCGCTGCGCCGAAGTCAGCTGCGTCGCGCTCAACTCCATCAAACAGTTGTACGACGAGAAGTTCGACCGCAGCAACTTCGTCAAAAACATCATCCTCGACAACATCCTGCCCG
>ENA-UOWE01000831-UOWE01000831.1-activated-sludge-metagenome-genome-assembly--contig:-NODE-831-length-41514-cov-6.946429_pt1 | contig 41514 bp, 41 predicted proteins | sample MGYA00249841_ERZ761562 | MGnify/ENA primary metagenome ERZ761562 (study PRJEB28883, sample SAMN05720200) | activated sludge metagenome | isolation source: Anaerobic digester | place: Japan...
TATCGCCTTAACTCTTTCACCCTCGAAGCCTTGTAATGTTGCAATATGCAAACAATAGAAGCTTTAGGCTTCTCGGCCGAAATCGAACAAAAAGGCGATGAAAAGGAATTTTTTCTTTTTATTGCTTCGCCTTTTTCATAGAAACTTCTCTGCTAATGACCTAACGTAAATGGCATTAAATAAAGCGCACCAAGCACAAAACTTATAAAATGTTCTAGTGCAGTATGATGCGCATTAACGCAAGCTCATCAAAAGAATTAAAAGCAAATTTTAACAGCTATACTGCACAGCTGTTAGCATTTTTATTAACTTTGAAAAGTAGCCAACATGAATTGAAAAAATTCATGATTTGGCTCAACCACCTAATAACCTGTGAAGCTATTCTAATGACTATGAAGTATTTATTAATGCTGACATTAACAGCTATCCTTATTATCAATGGATGCATTCAAAAGCAAAATGATAAAATAAAAATTGGGGTTATGTTCTCCAATTTGAAAGAACTACGGTTTCAGAAAGAAAGCTCCATCATGGAGCAATTTATAAAAGAGAAAAATTATGAGTATCTCCTGAGAGATGCAGAAAACGACCCGTCTAAGCAGGAAAGACAATTTGCAGAATTGAAGAATGAAGGTATAAAAGTACTGATTATCTCTGTTGTAAATAATAACGTCGGAAAATCCATCATCAAAGAAGCCAATAAAAATGGGATAATCACCATCATGTATGACGGTTTCATCGGAAGTGAGTTTTTAAATTACTGCATTCGTTTCTCTGACAAAGAAGTGGGCAAGTATATGGCAGGATACGCCCTGAAAAATGTTCCGGAAGGCAACTACATGATTTTAGGCGGAGACGGAAGAAACGAGAATGCCCCTTTAATCAGAAGCGGCATCATGGAGGTTTTAAACACCAGCATTGCTGCTTCAAAAGTAAAGATTGTTTACAACAACTTTATGGAAGAATGGAGCGCAGACGAAGTGTATGCTGCAGTGAAAAAATACTACAAACTGAGTGCTGAAGAACGCGTAGATGCTATCATACTTTCCAGTGACAATATGGCAACAGGAGCCATTAAAGCCCTTGAAGAATTGAAACCAACAAAATGGCCACTTATAACTGGTCAGGATGGTTCATTAACAGCTTGTTTGAATATTTTACAAGGAAAACAAAGCATGTCCGTGTTAAAAGATTCCAAAAAAATAGCCGGGCAAACCGCACTTATGGCCATTCAATGTGCCGAAGGCAAAACGCCCGAGACAAACGGCTTTACTACTGCAAAAGGCAACACAGGTGAAATTAAAATCCCTTCCTTTTTTATCGACCTCGAAGTAGTCGATTCTGCAAGTATTTATGGATTAATCAAGCGGGGTATTTATACTAAAGAATCCCTGGGGCTTGTAAATTAGCAAGCTAACTTTATTATAAGATTCTTTTTGAAGAACCCTCAACCAACCTGGTTGAAAATGAATTATTTATATCTGTGACATGAAAAATGTTTTACTTTTGATAAGGTTGAAATATCTTAATATTGTCGTAATATAAAGGTATTAAAAACAATTATGATAAAGTCAAGATATTTAATTACAACATATATTCTCAGTTTAATTTTATCATCTGTTTATGCGCAGAAAAATGAAATAAAAGATTCTATATTTTCTGTAAATAATAATACATATAAGGCTCTTGGGTTAACTACTGCTTATTATGGAGCTTCTATGTATGTGTTAAGTAAAACCTGGTATAGGGACAAAGATTTAGTTTCTTTCCATTTTTATAACGATAATAGTGGCTACCTGCAAGTTGATAAATTTGGGCATACATGGGGCTCTTATGTTTACAGTTATATCGGTTACCATTATCTAATTAATTCTGGCTTTTCCAGAAAAGAAGCATTATTTTACGGGGCAACATTAGGTTTCACCTTGCAAGCACCTATTGAAATTATGGATGGAATTCATCAAGGTTATGGATTTTCATTAGGAGATATAGCTGCAAATGCTTTAGGTTCAGGATTAGTAATTGGTCAAGAACTATTATTCAATGAACAAATTATTAAATATAAATTTAGTTATTGGGAGTCCAGTTATGCTCATGATGCAAACGGTTATTTGGGAGAAACATCATTAAACCGAATGTTAAAAGACTACAACGGCCATACATATTGGTTTTCTTTTCCCGTAAATAAATTTTTCAAAAGTCAATTTATTCCAGAATGGTTAAATATAGCTATTGGATATGGAGCAAATGGGATGTTTGGTGAGTTTGAAAACATTTCTTCCTACAAAGGTGTTGATATCCCAAAGACAATCAGATACCGACAGTTTTTAATTTCGCTTGATATTGATTGGACAAAAATTAAGACAAGTTCAAAAATGTTGAAAATAATTTTTAAGGGCCTTACTTTTGTCAAATTACCTTTTACAACCTTTGAATACAATTCGATGGGAAAATCCAAACTTTACCTGATTTATTATTAGAAAAACAAAGGCAAACAATATGCCATAAAAAATAATGATTAAAGAAAAATCTCGAACGTTTCACTGCTGTCCGGCTTTGTTTCTTGCCACCTCGTTTTCAAAATCGACCTCTGTCCGTAAGTAGAAGAAAACAACTGAAGCGGCTAAATAAAGAATATATCAAAGAGCCATAGACTATAAAAATAAAACGATGCAATGAAACGTTATTCCGAACAAAAGGGAACAAAACTTAACAAATACGGAAATAACCGAGATATGAAAATAGAAAAAATCAACGAAAACAAGAAACAGTTCCTTGACTTACTGTTGTTGGCAGACGAGTCTGAAATTATGATTGACAAGTACTTGCCCAGTGGCGACTTGTTTGCTTTATATGACGATGATTTGAAAAGTGTTTGCGTTGTAGCACCCATAAATAGCGAGACCTGCGAATTGAAAAATATAGCAACATACGAAAAATATCAAGGCAAAGGATACGGCAGGGCTTTGATACAATTCATTTCTGATTTCTACAAAAACGACTACAAAACAATGCTTGTGGGAACAGGCGAAACACCGGCAATCTTATCGTTTTATGAAAGTTGTGGATTTGAACAATCTCATCGTGTTAAAAACTTTTTTACAGACAATTACGACCACCCTATGTTCGACGGCGATATACAACTTGTTGATATGATTTATCTTAAAAAGAGTTTATAAGGATTCGGGCTCAACCTCAAAGGCCGCTTTGTTTCGTACCACCATTGTTAGCTTTCAGTATAACGTAATAAATTTGAGCATTTTAGCATTTTTTTTGTAACTTGCACTCGAATTTTAACATGATATGATTGATTCTAATAAGATAAACGATATTGTTTACAGGATTGCTACAAAATTTAATCCCGATAAAATTATTTTATTTGGATCTTATGCTTCAGGTTCGCAGAATGAAGATAGCGATTTAGACTTATTAATAATTAAAGATACCGATCTACCAATTCAATCTCGTGGGTTCGACATTCGTATGTCATTGATTGGCACAAAGATTCCATTTGATATTTTGGTTTATACAAATTTGGAATTTGAGAAAGAAAAAAGTAATAGTTTTTCATTTTTAAATTCTGCATTGAAGAATTCAAAAACATTATATGAACGAGCAGATTGAAGAAATAAAAGGATGGATTGAAAAGGCCGATCATGATTTAGGATCAGCAAAAATAATCTAGCGTCCCGCTACGTCGATTAAACTCTTCGGACTCTGGCCGTTTCAGAAAATGCTAAAATATAGCTCATAATCCCAATAAATTGCTTATCCCTTCAGGGGTTGTAACCCTCTTTACTTTCCCTTCTTCAACTTGCTTAATGCTTTGTTTAATTCTTTCTACCATTTCGGCATTAAAATAAATATCATCCTCAGTAACAGGAGTTAAGGCATAAGCTTTATCTTTTCCTCGTTGAACAATTATTTGTTCTCCTTTATCGGCTTTTTCAAAGTACATTTTTTGATTTTGCCTAAGTTCTCTGCTGCTTATTACTAACATATTTTTTAGTTTTATTGTGTACCAACTTGGTACAAAGTTGCTAATTTTTACCCTTATTTCTTTCGTTTCGTTTCATTTAATTCTTTTCTCAACAAACTACGATGAACAAGGGTATGCCCCTTCTTGGTCTTTTATTTTATACCCGGTTGACATATTTCAAATGTACTATTTTTTACTGTAATTCGTGAAACGGCCAGTGGCCGAATATAATACGACGTAGCAGAATGCTACGCCGAACCGCTTTTATTGGCAGTATAGGATGGACAGGGGTTGGATTTTATAGTTTGCCAACACTTGAAGTATTGAGAACCGCTTTTTGATGACGGTTATTTTCATTGTTGAAAAATATTTTTTCTAAACTTTTTTGTTTATAAACACAACATATTTGTTTTACAGAAACAATACTTATTAATTTATTTTATCAACACATATTAACAATTATACTATCCTAACCTTGTAAAAAATTAATCTTTATGTTAATTTTGAAAAAAAATATAATTTTATTATGATAAGTTTCTCGGAAAACCTTAAAAGGGTCAGGACTCAAAAAGGGATTTCTCAGGAAGAACTCTCAAAAAAAATAGATATTCATCCCGTGCAGTTTTCCCGTTACGAAAGGGCGCAATCGGTTCCTTCTATTGACGTTGTGCAAAAAATTGCTAATGCCCTGGAAGTGACTATTGATGAGCTTGTATATGGCAACCAGAATAATAAAGCCGAACAAAATATCAAGGACAGGGAACTGTTGAGCATGTTTAGCAAAATTCAGTTGCTAAATGAGAAGCAAAAGGAAACGGTTAAAGATTTCCTTTCTGCCTATATCCTGAAAGTAGATTTAAAAGAAAAACTAATTGTCTAAGATTATGCAAACACTATTAGTAGAAGTAAAAGACAATACCGGGTTAAAAATTTTGCAGGAACTTGAACAGGCCCATATAATCCGGCTGATACAAACAGCCCAGGAGAAAATTCCCCAAAGGCTTTCTAAAAGGTTACGTGGTGCTTTCTCCAAGGAAACAGCCCAGCAAATGAAATCTGAACTGGAACAAATGCGCAACGAATGGCAACAACGGGATATTTAATTGACACCAACGCTGCTATTGATTACCTTGGCGAAGCCATGCCGCAAAGCGGGCTGGCTTTTATGGACAATATTATTGACAAGGAATATAATATTTCGGTGATTAGCCGGATTGAGCTTTACGCTTATAGCAAACTTACTGAGAAAGACAAAGAGACCCTTGATATTTTTACCGGACAGGCTTCGAGTTTAAATATAAACGATGAAATTATTGAAAAAACCATAGAACTCCGGAAAACCCATAAAACCAAACTCCCCGATGCCATTATTGCTGCCACGGCTTTGGTTTGCAACCTTGCATTGGTTAGCCATAATGTAAAAGATTTTAAAAATATTACAGGCCTTTCGGTTATTGACCCATACAGCTTGTAAAAAACTAAAGGACGCACTCTCGAACGTCCTTAGTAATGTGAAGTAAAATAAATTTTTTCTTATTTAATTACCTCGTAACTCTTTAGCTTTTCGCACTTCTGTAACAAAGGGGTTTTCTCCTTTGGGAAAGTATGTATATACTGAGTCGGGGTTTATACTACTCATACTTATTTTTCTATCTCAAGCTTATAATCGTTATAGGTTTTGCTAGTAGATGTGACTTTGTTAGATTTTACCTCAATTTTAATACCTACAGGCTTTCCCTTGTCAAGTTTGTCAAAATGATTGTTTATTATTTCTTGAATAACTTGTTCCACAGCCCCCGTTCGGCGTAGCGTCCCGCTACGTCGCATTATATTTGGCCTCTGGCCATGTTTTACGAATAAGTTTCCCATCGTGTAGTTAATATTTCCACTTCCAATATAGATTCATAACCTGCATAGTTTGTTGCACTTGAATATATGTACTCTTCCGGCTTTCTAACAATACAATCCACGCTACGTCGCATTCTTCTATTAGCCTCTGGCTAATTTACTACATTTTTTGATATCTACTACTTTTGCTTGTTTACTGATTTACGGCCAGAGGCCGGTTACTATGCGACGTAGCAGGATGCTACGCCGAACCGCTTTTATCGACAAGCTACGATGAACGAGGGCTCCGGCCTCAGCTGCTCTTATCTTTACAGGCTATAGCCTGATGAAATACTTACGACTAAGGCAGAGCCTTAGCCGAACGAGGGTACTTACTTTTATCAAATAAAGACAGCTAATTTTGTAGAAACAAAACAAATGATATTGATTAAATAATCATCTTCTTGTGGCGCAAAGTCCTAAATAGTTCTCAAATATTAGACTTGGACTACCTCTAATGGCGCAAGGTCTGCAACTTGTGCCTCTTTTATTGAAGTTTACAACTTCAGCTATCCAGCCTGTAACCTTCTCTAAATAGTTCAAGACTTCGACTTGAACTGTATTCTTAACCTTAAAAAGCTAAAACAGTTGCAAACTGCAAGAATAGTAGGCACAAGTCACAGACTCTAAAGGGACAGTTGTGAAGTCTCTCTGTCCCCAACTACTTGTAGCCTCATCCTTAGACCAAACATAATTCAATAAAATCAATGCAAATAAAATTTGTTGATTTTGAAATTGTTTGCAATAGTTTGAAGCTAATTAAAGTTTAAAGTATATTTAAAGGCTCTAAAAAACAAAGAAAGGCTTCCATCTCTGAAAGCCTTTCTATTTGTGAAGTCGGGGTGAACCGACTCGAACGGTCGACCACTTGCACCCCATGCAAGTACGCTAGCCAACTGCGCCACACCCCGATTATATTTTAACACTCTAAGTACGCTGCTCTCGCCTCAGGCGAGACGCCACACCCCGATTATGTTTGGAAGCAAGTACTCGCCTCAGGCGGAACCATGCCCCATTTCTATCACCAAAGCTTTAGCAAAGGTCATTTTCGTGCTGCAAAAGTAATCAACACTTCGAGAAATTTCAAATTTTCGACAATTTAAAATTTATATACATACAAAATAAGCACAACCAAACTATACCTAAGCCTGCTTCTCAATCAGGTATTTCCAGAACCTTTTAGGTAAAAGCTGTACATGCAACTTAGGGTTCAACCGTTCACGGATACAAATGGCTGAAAAGTAGTTTTTCCAGAGTTCTTGGAATATTTTTTCCTCAGCGGCCATAAATTCCTCTGCAAAACTTCCATCGGCAGTATTGACTTTACTCTCCCCAAACCTGATTTCGCTGGTCGTTTTCAAATCGTAATAATAACCAAAGTTTCTCCGCGTATCGTAAATAATCCAGCGCTGGTCGGCAAACCGCTCTTCAAAATGCTTTGTCACTAAAGGCAACACGTTATATTGCGGATCATAAGAAGCATAATAGATATCGTCTGCTGTTTTCTGAAACCTCACAAACATAGGTACTCTCCCAGCCTCTTTATTTACTTTTTTAGCAATCTTTTTCATTTCCAGCACATCCGCATCACCAAAGTTAGCTTCTATAGTGATGTTTGAAGCAAATACTTTTCTTACATAATGTAAAATAAGCATTTCAACATTTCGCTCTTCTGAAAGAAAAGTATAATAAAGCATCTGGCATGTAACTGCCGAAATACGCCTGTGCAATCCGTTCCACACTCTTTTAGCCTTTGCCTCATCAGTATTTACAAAATATTCATAGCTAAAAAGATTATTATTACTTGAATTATCGCGAATAATAGACTGTGGCTCCAGCTTTTGCTCGTAGCATTCGAATATAAGGGTCAGTAAACCCTCAAAAGTACCATCATATTTAATTGTCATCATAAAGATTATTCTAAATTCAAAATCATTGTTGTCCGGTAAAAACAGGTCGCCGCTATGCGGCTTAGAAACATTTGGTGTATTTGGTTATCCTACAAACAGTTCGCAGCTACGCTGCTATTATTTAGTCGCGTAGCGACGTTTTGTTTGTAGTAAAATTAAACATCGTTAAAATTAAGCCCCAGCGGGGCGACCTGTTTCTAATCAACGATATTACTAAAGTATTTATTAGTATCTGTTTTATTTTACCGTACAACAGTAATTCAAAATAAAATTCGTCTTACAGTAAGGTTTGCAATAATAATGTTTCTTTTTTTCGTCAAAAAGAAACCAAAAAAGACTGGCTGTGAAAACTCACTCCGCCTATCGGCTTCGCTCAAACAGTTCACAGCCAAATAAGGAATTTTCTTTTTGTCTGCTTCGCAGCCTTCGATTCAAAGCTAATTCCAATACTGGCCGTCATAAAAGCGCGCTCTCGCCTGAGGCGAGATCGTTTCCTTTTTTCATCAAGGAAAAAAGGATAGGATAGAATATAATAAACATTCATAATTAATTAGCAAAATGAGCATCAGTAAATAGTTCCAACTGTTTGGGCAAATTTTCGTTAGCTTTTTTCGTCGATTTTTCGGTCAATAACACTTTCAATTTGTCGGGCGTTAATTCATTTACCGTTGGCGAAGCTAGTTCATGGCAAGTAATGAAGTACTTTGCCCGTTTCATCACCACTCCCATTTTCTGCAACTGCAAAGAGTTGATTTTGCCATACCTGCGCGACATAACAATCATCTTGGCAGAGTTTACGCCCACTCCGGGAATCCGTAAAATCATCTCATACGGGGCCTTATTGATATCAATGGGAAAAATCCACGGATTGCGAAGCGCATAAGCCAGTTTGGGGTCGATATCGAGGTCAAGGTCAGGATATTTCTCGTTTACAATTTCATCAACCCTGAAATTGTAGAACCTAAGCAACCAATCTGACTGATACAACCTGTGTTCCCTGACTAATGGAGGCTGCACTATTGCAGGCAATCGGCTATCGTGGTTGTTTATTGGGATATACCCAGAATAATACACACGCTTAAGTTGCTGTTGCTGATAAAGCGATGAAGCCAAATCAAGAATCTGCTTATCACTATCAGGTGTAGCCCCAACGATAAGCTGTGTACTTTGTCCCCCGGGCGCAAAACGTGGTGCAGACTTGTATTTCATCTTCTCCTCCTTGCTTACAAGGATGTTTTGCCTGATTGCGTTCATAGGCATGAAGATTCCTTTGTAATCTTTCTCTGGGGCAAGCAATTTCAAATTTTGCTCCGTTGGAATTTCAATATTGACGCTCAACCTATCTGCATACAATCCGGCTTCCCTTATCAGTTCATCACTTGCACCCGGGATACTTTTCAGATGGATATACCCGTTGAAATTGTGCACTGTCCTCAAATCCTTTGCCACCCTGACCATCATAGCCATCGTATGGTCAGGGTTAACTATTACCCCCGAACTCAGGAACAACCCTTCAATGTAGTTTCGACGATAAAAGGACATGGTAAGTTCAACCACCTCATTTACCGTCAATGCTGTGCGTTTCACATCATTGGTACGCCTGTTAAGACAATAGGCGCAGTCGTATATGCAATTGTTTGTAAGCATAATTTTAAAAAGCGAAACGCATCGGCCATCTTCAGCAAAGCTATGACATATCCCCCACGGAGCAGCATTACCCAAACCTTTCCCGGAATTTTTGCGGCTACTACCACTCGATGCACACGAAACATCATATTTGGCAGCACCAGCAAGAATTTTCACCTTCTCCAAAGTCTTTTCACTTACCATCTTATGATTAAATTTTAATCAATTTTATCGATTAAAATTTACACTTATTTTTTTACAAAAGCAAGTTTTTGAAAAAATTTTTATTAGACAGTCAACTTTTTTCATAAAAAAAGGTTTATATTTCTGAAAAAACAAGCTGTTAACAAGTTCAACAATATTTTTGAAAACTTTATTGGCATTTTTCTCCATTAAAAGGTTTTATTGAGGAAATTTGCATAAAACAAGGCTAATAAATACAAATCAGATATGAGTTTTTTTAAAAAAATGGAAAATTTAGACACTCCGCAAAGCAGCAATAGTGCGCTTACCGGAGAAGCTGAAAAAGTAAAATGTTTAATCATTGGCTCTGGCCCTGCCGGATATACTGCAGCTATTTATGCTGCTCGTGCTAACCTTTCCCCTGTGGTATATGAAGGCATCCAGCCTGGCGGACAGCTTACTACTACTACCGAAATTGAGAATTTCCCTGGCTATCCCTCAGGAGTAACAGGCACCGAGATGATGGAAGACCTAAAAAAACAAGCACAGCGCTTTGGCACAGAAGTTCGCTTTGGCATTGCTACGTCAGTGGACTTTTCAAAAAGGCCTTTCAAAGTAGTTATTGATGAAAATAAACTTATTGAAGCCCAGGTGGTAATTATTGCTACTGGCGCAACAGCTAAATACCTGGGCCTTGAAAGCGAAGAAAAATTTAAAGGTTCAGGAGTATCTGCCTGTGCTACCTGCGATGGTTTCTTTTATCGCAAACAAGATGTAGCCGTAGTTGGCGGTGGCGACACAGCTTGCGAAGAAGCTACTTACCTGGCCAACTTATGCAACAAGGTGTATATGATTGTCAGAAAACCTTTCCTCCGTGCTTCAAAAGCTATGCAAGAACGTGTTTTCAATACACCTAACATTACTGTACTTTTCGAACACCAAACTAAAGAACTTATTGGGAAAGATGCTGTTGAAGGTGCTTTACTTACCAATGCCAAAGGTGAATTGGTAAAAATTGACATAACAGGCTTCTTCTTAGCTATTGGCCACCATCCCAATTCTGATATTTTCAAACCATACGTAAATACTGATGAGGCAGGTTATATTATCACTAAACCAGGCACTTCACAGACCAATATCCCTGGAGTATTTGCCTGTGGCGATGTTCAGGATAAAAACTACCGTCAGGCTATTACTGCTGCCGGCTCGGGCTGTATGGCCGCGTTAGATGCCGAGCGGTTCTTGGGCGAACACGGTTTGGCTTAATTAATTCATAAATGCTAAGACACTAAGGCGCTAATAATTAAATTTTCGCGTCTTAGCGTCTTAGCGTTTAAAATTTACAAATTATCCTTTATGAGTAAACTGGCCATCATCGGTGCTGGAAATGTTGCAAACCATTTATCAAAAGCTTTTCAAAAGGCCGAACATGATATTGTACAGGTATATAGCAGGACTCAGGGAAAAGCTCAAGCACTTTCTTCTATATTAAACTGTAGTTGCACCATTGACATCTCTGCTTTAACTGATGATGCTGATATTTATCTATTTTGCATTTCAGATTCCGCTATTGAAGAAGTTTTAGAAAAAAAAGATTGGCACAACAAGCTTCTTTTGCACACTGCCGGTTCTCTCCCTCTGGAAATATTTAAAAACAGAAGTTCTGACTATGGTGTACTATATCCATTACAGACATTTACTACCAACTTTACATTAGATATAACTAAAGTTCCTTTCTTCATTGAAGGGAATAACTATACAACTTTAAAAACCATTAAAGAATTAGCTTCCAGCATTTCACCTCAGATTTTTGAGGCCGATAGCCAAAAACGGTTACAACTGCATCTGGCAGCCGTATTTGCCAACAACTTCACCAACCACATGATGGCTATTGCCAGCCAATTGCTGGAAGAAAACAATATTCCGGCTGAAAATATCAACCCTTTGCTGGAAGAAACATTTAAGAAAGCGCAGACAATTGGAGCTGATAAAGCCCAAACTGGCCCGGCTATCCGCAACAACAAAGCTGTTATGGAGTTACACAATCATTTGTTGGCAAAACACCCCGAATGGCAAAAAATATATACTTTTGTCTCCGAGAGTATCAAAAAAAATACCATTCATGGCTAATTACAGAGAAAAACTAACAAAAATCAAAGCCTTTGTCTTTGATGTGGACGGGGTATTGGGATCAGACAAAGTGCTGCTTTTCCCCGATGGAGATATGATGCGGAGCATGAACATCAAAGATGGCTATGCCATGAACTATGCCATACGTCAGGGCTACAAAATAGCCATTATTACTGGTGGTACATCAAAATCTGTCAAGCATAGGTTTACCCGCTTGGGCATTGACGATGTATATCTCGAATCGAGCAATAAAATCAAAGATTATGAACATTTCCTCGAAAAACATGGCCTAAAAAACGAGGAAATATTATACATGGGCGATGATATGCCCGATTATAAGGTTATGAAAATGGTTGGTGTAGCTACATGCCCGGTTACTGCTGCTAACGAAATTAAAGAAATATCGCACTATATATCCGACAAAGCCGGAGGCGAAGGTGCTGTGCGCGATGTAATAGAACAAGTATTGAAAGTGCAGAATAAATGGATTTCTGCCGAGTCTTTTATTTGGTAACACTTAAGAAATACTGTAACCAGATGAAGCATTTTATCAAACTTATTCGTTATAAAAACCTTGCCATCATTGCCGGAGTTATGTATATCTTGCGTTATGGGTTAATACTACCTCTGCTAACCTCCAATGGACTGGCAAACCAACTAACACATATTCAATTCCTTTTATTGACAATAGCTACAGTGTTTATTGCTGCCGGAGGGTATATTATCAATGATGTTTATGATGTTGATATTGACAAAATAAACAAACCCGAAAAACTCATCATAGGGAAATATATCAGACTGCGCACAGCCGAGAATATATATGTTGGCTTAACTTTAATTGCCATTATTTGCGGGGCTTACGTTTCATACACTGTCAACCTGCGTTCGCTGAGCCTGTTATTCCCTATTGTTGCAGGACTACTCTACTTTTACTCTACCAGTTATAAAAGCACTGTACTACTTGGCAATGTTGCTATAGCAGCAATTACAGCACTTGTACCATTCATGGTTATCATATTTGAACTACCGCTATTGACTATCAAGTATGCCTCTTTCACTGGTAGTTCTTTCAATTTCAATTTTATCATTGCCTGGATTGCCTTTTATTCAGCATTTGCATTTATCTCAACACTATTACGTGAGATTCTAAAGGATATGGAAGACTTCGAAGGAGATGAAGCTTATGGAAAAAAGACTATCCCTATAACTTGGGGCATTAAAATATCCAAATACATTACCTTATCATTAAGCTTACTGCTTCTATGCCTCGAAATATTTATACTTATCAAATATCTGCATGACCTTTTTTCAGTAATATATATTATTCCGTTTGTTATTACCCCTACAATATTTGTTATGGTTAAGATTTTATCATCAAAAACCAAAGAACAATACCATTTAGCCAGCAAATGGTGTAAAATAACCATGGCAACCGGTATTCTATATATCATTTTTGTGAGGGTGCTTATTCTTGGATTATATTAAATTTCGGATAACCATGTTATGTAATTTTTCTAAAAGATTTTAGCAAATAGCAGTATTTCCTCCTGCCTAAGACGGGAAGGGGTTGAGGTGGTTTATAAATTGACATAACACAAATTTAAAGAAAAGTGAAATATTACATCATCGCAGGCGAGGCTTCAGGAGACCTACACGGTTCGAACCTGTTGAAAGCATTAAAAGAAGCTGACCATTCAGCTGAATTCAGGATTGTTGGCGGCCACCTGATGGAAGAACAAGGCGGCACTCTTTTGAAACACTATAAAGACATGGCTTTTATGGGCCTTGATGTTGTGTTGCACTTGCGCACCATCCTTCGGTTGATGAAATACTGCCAACAAGATGTACTTGCCTGGAAACCCGACGTACTGATTCTCATTGATTATCCGGGCTTTAACCTGCGAATAGCCAAATTTGCCCATTCCAATGGCATCCGGACATATTACTACATAGCCCCCAAAGTCTGGGCATGGAAAGAAAACAGGGTGAAGCAAATCCGTAAGTTTGTCGATAAACTTTTCATCATATTCCCTTTCGAAAAAGAATATTTTGCCCAACATAACATTCAAAGCGAATATTTTGGCAACCCTCTGAATGACAACATTCATGCTTTCAAAAATTCAGAAGATGGTTTTAACATTATTGCCAGCCAGTATGGATTAGAAAAGGGCAAATACCTTGCATTAGTAGCAGGAAGCCGAAGAGGAGAAGTAAAACACTTATTACCTCCTATGATTAAAGCTCTGGAAGGTCTTAACCAATACAAACTGGTGATTACGGCAGCCCCGTCTATCCCTCTGGAATTTTACCAAAAAATAGTGGGCAATAAACCCATTGCCATTATCTACAACCAAACATATACGCTTATTTCAAACGCAGCAGCTGCCGCTGTTACATCAGGAACTGCAACTTTAGAAACAGCATTACTCAAAACCCCTCAGGTTGTTGTATTCAAAACAAACTGGCCCACCTACTGCGTAGGTAAAATGCTGGTTAAGATTAAGTTCTTCTCGCTGGTCAATATTATTCAAGGCAAAGAAGTAGTAAAAGAACTGCTTCAGGTTAATTTGGAAAGAAATATCAGAAATGAAATATCGCTCATTCTGAATGACAACAACTACAAACAGAATATGCTCAACAACTACGAAGAAATAGCCCAAAAATTAGGCGAACCAGGAGTAGCCAAACGTGTGGCTAACAGAATTATTGAACTTTTAAAATAGTTATGATTAAAAAGGTTCTATTCGTTTTGATAATTATGCTGCCTTTTGTAAAAAGTCCAGCTCAAACCCTCAGAATAGGGCTTTTCAGCAACATTACCACAAAAGCAACAGTCTTTTCTGCGGTTCAGGGATCTTATCTTCTTTCAGGCGATAACAGGGCTGTTTTGACATTAAAAGAAAAACAAAACATCTTATTAGTTAAAAAAGGTGATTCTGTAACATGTATATGCGCAGATAAGCAAAAATACACCTTTAAAAAGGTTAAACTATCACATATATCGCTAAATGCTTTTTTTAGCCTTCGTCCTATCGACCCTTCAAATGAACTGCACTATTACGATGACGACCTCGAAATATATGCTGACTTAGGCAAACTTCAAACAATCAATATTGTTGATATAGACAACTACCTGGCTGGCGTTGTTGAAGCTGAAGCCGGCAATAACGCCTTGCCAGAATTTTATAAAGCCCAGGTTACACTTTGCCGAACATACACGCTAAGCCACCTCGACAGACACAACGAAGAAGGCTTTTACCTTTGTGACGGTGTGCATTGCCAAGCCTATCACGGAAAATGCTCTGGCAAAAATGCCATTGTTGATGCAGCCAGAACTACCCATAACAAAGTTATCCAAGACAATGACTCTGTGCTCATTACAGCAGCCTTTCATGCTAACTGCGGCGGCGAAACTGAAAGCGCCCAAAATGTATGGCTTATAAAAAGAAATTACCTGGCCCCGATAAAAGATCCCTATTGCCAGGACCGCAACAATAGCCGTTGGGAACGTAAAATACCTATCGACCAGTGGATTAAATATCTTATCAGCAACGGGTTTACTATTAACGACCAGATTAGTCTGTCTTTGCTTAACAATACCCAGTTTAGCCGAAAACAGTATTACAAAATCGGTACAGATTCTTTAACTTACCGAAAAATCCGAAACGACTTTCAACTAAAATCAGCCTTCTTTTCTGTTGAAGTAAAAAACCCTAACATTGAAATCCACGGAAGAGGCTACGGACATGGGGTGGGTATGTGCCAGGAAGGTGCAATGCAAATGGCTGTTTTGGGTTATACTTATGAGCAAATCATAAATTTTTATTACAAAAACGTAAAAATTATTGATTTTTCAAATATCAACGCAAATAAGAACCCTACTATCAAGGTTTTATATACTAATCCTTAACATCAATCAAGATACCTGCCAGCACTTCAGTATGGCATTAATCAAATCTTCCTGCTGCATAGGCTTTGTAAGATAACCATCGCACCCGGCAGCCATACACTTCCCTTTGTCTTCCGAAAAAGCATGAGCAGTCTGGGCAATAACAGGCATTTGGGGGTTATATTGCTTGATAAGGCGCGTGGCTTCAAAACCATCCATTTCGGGCAAACGCATATCCATAAGCACAAGGTCAATACTTTCGTCTTTCTTACACGCTTTTACCGCCTCAATGCCTGTCACCACATGGGTAATCTTAACAGGGAAATCTTCTAACAAAGCTTTTATAAGCATTGCACTGGTAATATCATCTTCAACCAGCAAAATATGCTTATCTTCCCATTTAAACGATGCCCCATTATCAGCCTTGATAATAACCTGGCTCTTAACATTGTATGGTATGATAAATGAAAATTTACTCCCTCCCCCTTTCTTCGACTCAACCCAAATTGTCCCTCCCATGGCTTTTACATAACCTTTAGCTATGGCAAGCCCTAAACCATTACCCCCATATAAACGCTTAGAAGACATTTCTACCTGCTTGAAAGCCTCAAAAATAAGCTCTTTTTCTTCTTCTGCTATACCAATCCCGGTATCTGAAACAAAAAACTCAAGATAATCTTCGCGCTTGCTACATCCAAACCTAATTTGGCCATTATCGGTAAATTTCACAGCATTGCTCAACAGATTTTGCATAATAAGCCTTAACTTTGGCTCGTCCGTCACAACCGGCTCCTTTAACAACGCATCAAGAGGCTCAAGTACAAGCTCTATTTGAGTTTTTCCACGTATTAACATATAATTTTTAAAATACTCAAATAACTCGCCCATCAGCTTCGGAAGCTCTACAATATTAGAAAACAACTCTATTTCTCCAATTTCTATTTTTGAAACATCTACCAAATCAGATACTATCTTTACCAATTGCTTTGAACTATTAATAATAATCTGAATATATTGGGCCCTTTTTTCGTCATCTCTACAATTTTTAAGCAATTCGGCAAACCCTATAATACCATTGGCCGGTGTCCTAAGCTCGTGAGAAATGTTACATAAAAACACTGATTTGAGGCGCTCTGCCACTTCAGATTTTTCTTTGGCAGCAATTAGCTCCTCTTCATAAATCCTTTGAGATGTAATATCAAATGCCACAAACGAAAACGAATTGCTGCCCGATAACTCCAAATTAGCAGCTGTTATCATCACATCAAGCCGCACCCCGTTTTTCATCCTCCAATGAGTATTGACCGTAGAGGTATTTTGCTCAACAAGATAAGTGGACAGGATTTTATTTACGTTCAAATATTCGTCCTCATCTGCAAATAAAAATGAAAAATTCCTCCCGCTAATCTCTTCCATGTTGTATCCCGTCATCAATGAGGCATGTTCATTAGCAAACAAAATGATATTATCTGAAACTAACCCAATAAAAGCCGGGACACTGTTTAAAATGTTATCAAGCAACTTCTGCTTTTCCTGCAATTGTGTATATAACTTATTTATTTTCTTTAAACTAATTTCAAGCTGACTGTTTACTTTCTCAAAACTTTCACTCTGTTCGGCAAGTATCTGTTCATTTTGTCTTATTTGTTCCTCGTAACTTTTACGAATGTCAATGTCTGCAACAGTGCCAAGCCACTTTCTGCTATTTGCATCTTCAAACCCTTCGTCCAGCATAGCATTTATTTGTACCCACTGATATATACCCTTTTGATTGCGCAGCCTACATTCCAGAATAAAGTTTGAAGCATCCGGGCCTGTATATTCAATAGCCTTAATTATTCGCTCTTTGTCTTCTTCATGCAACAATTTATGCAGGGTGGCTATATCTTGCTCAAACTCAAATGCCTCATATCCAAGAATTTCTAAAAACCTGTCATTAAAACTAAACTTCTTTGTTTTAAATTCATACTCCCAAATACCCTCATTGATATGGGTAAAAATTTTTTTATCAACCAACTCTTGTTCAACAATCTTTGAGGCAAGAATTTCATTATATGACATAAGCTGCTTAAGCTTTTCTTTCATACCGGTCAATTCAAACATCAAGTTGTCATTCATGCCTGATGAATTGAAAAAACCGTTTTTATCCTTCAAAACACGTTGATCGTACCACTGATTGGCCGGAATAAAAAGAAAATTATACCTGTTTTCATCCAAAGGCATCCCCACAACAAAAGCCTCAATATTTTTCCCATTCAAAGAAAAGGTTGAACGCACCCTGATGACTTCTTTTCTTTTCATTTCTCCTATCAAATAATCTGCTTCTCCTTCACTCAGCATCTCATACACAGAAGCTGGTACTTTTTCGTTTGTATCAAGCCCCCATAAGCCGGAAAATTTAGCATCTATATAAAGCAGCTTTCCGTCTGCAGAAAGATCAAACAGACCAATTTGAAGTACATCTATAAATTTGGGGTTCACAGGGTTATTCATGATTTCCTTTTTTGTTTTTTCGACCGGGTCGAAATCCTATACAAGTTAGCTATTTTTTATTTTTTGTCCAAATTTCTTTTTTCAACTTCTTCTTTATTTAGAATCATTTTAACTTTATTGTGAATTTTGTAACAGTGTTATTTTTATAACATAAATAAATATCTTTGCAAAGTCAACTAACACTCAACGAACAACTTTTTTACGCTGAAAAATAAACGCTTTTCTATTAAACTACTGAATTTTAAACTTGATTTAAAATAAAACATATATGAAAACAAGCATCTTGGTAGAAAAACTGGGAGCTAATGTGGTTTGCGGAAAAGAACATTTAGAAACAAAAGAAATTGAGTATGCTTTTGCTTCTGATTTGATGAGTGATGTACTAACAATCAATGCAAAAAACATTCTGCTCATTACAGGCATGGCCAATATACAAACCATCCGTACTGCCGAAATGGCCGACATTCACACCATTGTGTTAGTCCGCAACAAAAAAGCCACCCCCGAAATGATTGAACTTGCTATGCAAAACGATATGATTATTGCAGAAAGCTCAAACTCAATGTTCAAAACTTCAGGTATTTTGTACAACATGGGATTAAAACCGGTATATTGACCGCTATGCAACTAAAATTTCACATCGAAGGTGGTAATTTTACCAAAGCTGGCTTTGCTTCCAGCGAAGTAAAAAAATATTTACGCAAAATCAATATTTCTAACGAAACCATTAAGCGTATTGTCATTGCCATGTACGAAGCCGAAGTAAATGTAGTTGCACATGCTTATGAAGGTGAAATCCTGGTCAACATTGACTCAAAAAAAGTTGATATTTCTGTTATTGACAAAGGACCTGGCATTGAAGATATTGAATTGGCTATGAAAGAAGGGTTTTCTACTGCCAGTCAAAAAGTCCGCGAAATGGGATTTGGTGCTGGCATGGGGCTTTCAAACATCAAACGCAATGCAAACGAATTTATCATAAAAAGCCAACCCGGAGAAGGTACATCTCTGAATATTATTGTATATTTAAACAATGTAAACTAATATGGAACAAACGCATTTTCACCATGCATTAAAAGTTATGCCGGAGCTTTGCACGGCATGCTCGCATTGTATGCGTTCGTGCCCTACCGAAGCAATCAGGATTAGAAATGGCAAAGCCAATATTACCGGCAACAAATGCATCGATTGTGGCGAATGCTTCAGAGTTTGCCCTTCTAATGCCATTTATGTTGAACAAGACGATTTTAATGCTATATTTAACTACAAATACAGGGTGGCAATCGTGCCTGTTGTCCTTACAGCACAACTTTCGTTACTCTATTCAATGGACGAAATATTCTCTGCCTTTACCAATATTGGATTTACCCATATTTATGAAGTTGAAAACAGCGCCCACATTCTTCGCCAGTTTCAACAAGAATATATTGCCCAAAACAAAGAATTCAAGCCGCTAATCTCGTGTTTTTGCCCTGCTGTTGTGCGAATGATACAGGTTAAATTCCCTTCACTGACACCACACCTGATTACGCTCAAACAACCACTTGACTATGCAGCCATGTATTGCCGAAAAAGACTTGAAGATGCTGGTATTTCTGAAAAAGAAGCAGGCATATTTTATATTACCCCATGCGCCGCTAAAATAGCTGCAGTTAAAAGCCCTGTAGGAGAAGAAAAATCAGCCGTAACTGGAGTTATCAACATGGATTTGTTATACAATCGCATTCGCAGAAATATAACAAACAACCCCGGTGCCAAACAAAACGACATTATTCCATTTGAAAGGCCTTCAAAAATAGGATACACCTGGCCCTTAACTAAGGGTGAAGCTAAAAACATTAATGGCAGGACTGTGGCTATTGATGGGCTAAAAAATGCATTAGATTTTCTGGAAAAAATTGAAAACGAAGAAACTTCAGGCTTTGACTTTATTGAAATTCGTGCTTGCGACGAAAGCTGTGCCGGCGGCATCCTCTCTTCCACCAATCGTTTTATGGTAGTAGAAGAACTGGAAAAAGAAGCGAATGCTGCAAAAAACGAACCTAAAAATATCGACCAATATATAGGTTTCTTGCATGCTAATAAAGACATTCAAGCAGTTGAACCCCGAAGCATCATGCAATTGGACAATGATACAACCAAAGCACTTGAAAAAGTCCAGAAGATACAAAAACTAATGTGCTTTTTACCAGGTTTTGACTGTGGCGTATGCGGGGCCCCATCATGCAATGCTTTAGCAGAAGATATTGTACAAGGTCATGCCCATATTTCGCACTGCCTTTTCATGCAACGCGTAATGGAACAAAAACATAAACTCAATCCGGACCATGCTTATCATATTATTGAGCAAATCTGGGGTGAGAAAAGATTAGAAAAAAACTGTAATAAGAAAGGAGCTAAACAATGAATGTCAAAGATATTGCCTCTTTGATAAATGCCAAAGTAGTAAGTGGCCAAAACGGTTTAGATAAAGAAGTAACAGGAGCTTACACATCTGACCTTTTAAGTAATGTAATGGCTAATATTGAAGAAAACCAAATTTGGATTACTCTCCAAACTCACAAAAACATCATAGCCATAGCATCGCTGAAAGATATTGCAGCCATCATCCTGGTACAAGATTTATTGCCCTCTGAAGAGTGCGCCGAACAAAGTAACATTGAAGGAATTCCTATTCTTTCAACTTCGCTCAATGCTTACCAAATTAGCGGAAAGCTTTTTGAAATTCTCAAGAATAATGCTTAACTTTCATAAAGCAAACTAATAAATATAACAAACTGACAACCAACCAATAAAGCTCCCTCAAGTGAACCGATACAAAGCAGACCTGCATATTCACACTGTTCTCTCTCCATGTGCCAACATTGAGATGAGTCCGGTGAATATTGTCAAAAGGGCTTTAATGAAAGGGTTAAACATCATCGGTATTACTGACCATAACTCGACACTTCAATGTGCCACTGTGAAAGAATTAGCTGCCCCTCATGGCATTATGGTTCTTTGCGGAGCCGAGGTTACCTCAAAAGAAGAAATTCACTGCCTTGCATTCTTTGAAGACGATGAATCCCTTGCAGAATTTCAGAAATATCTGATGCTTCACCAGCTTAAGCAGCCAAATACAAACAATTCATTTGGATACCAGGTAGTTGTTGACAAAGACAATAATATTACGGCCGAAATTGACAACTACCTGGGTATGGCTATGGATGTAGGTTATTTGCAAATACAAGAAATAGTACACCAGCTCAACGGGCTTTTTATCCCTGCCCATATCGACAGGGTGCGTTTCAGCCTTATGTCACAGCTCGGATTTGTCCCTAACGACATTAATGCTGATGCGCTTGAAATCTTTAACCGGACCTCCATTTCTCGTTTTATGAAAGAGAATGGCTACCTTACCCATTATACTTTTATCAGGAACTCTGACGCCCATCACCTCGATGATATAGGCCAATATTACAGTTGGTTTATCATGAACGAACTCTCTTTTTCTGAAATAAGGATGGCCCTGAAATACAAAAACGGAAGACTTGTAACTATTGATTGACAGATGGAAGAAATAGCTTTACATATTCTGGACATTGTACAAAACTCTATTGTAGCTTGTGCTAACCTGATTTCAATAGAGGTTGAAGAAGACTATGCCAACGACAGGCTCATTATTATTATCGTTGACAATGGCAAGGGCATTGAAAAGCACCTGTTAGATAAAGTTGCAGATCCATTTTACACCAAAAGGACAACCCGAAAAGTTGGACTTGGCTTATCTCTTTTGAAACAAAGTGCAGAAATGGCCGGCGGAAGTTTTTCAATAGAATCTGAGATAAATAAAGGCACCACTGTAAAAGCTATATACCAACATTCTCATATTGACCGCCAACCGCTTGGTGACATACCACAAACCATAAGTATACTGGTTGCTTCAAACCCCGACATTAATTTTACTTATAAACATAAAATAAACAACAACTCATATTACTTTGATACCAGGCAAATAAAGGAAGTTTTGGAAGAAGTACCCATTACTTCGCCTGAAGTACGAGTATTTATACATCAAATGCTAAAGCAAAATATTGACATGCTTAACAGACAATTCAAAGAAATATAAAAAATTCAATATTTTCAATATTATGGAAAAAGTTAAAACGTTAGACGACTTAAAAAAGCTGAAAGAACAGCTTAAATCAACAATTGAGTTGCGTGAAAAGAGTAATAACCCCGAGAGCCACGTACAGGTAAAAGTAGCTATGGCTACATGCGGTATAGCATCCGGCGCCCGCGAAATCATGTCCTTCTTCATGGACGAGCTCCGCAAACGTAACATCGATGCTATTGTTTCTCAAACAGGCTGTATGGGATATTGCTATGCCGAGCCTACCATAGAACTTACTATCCCCGGGCACGAACCTGTTGTCTATGGTAATGTAACCAAAGCTAAAGCAGATGAAATCATTGAGAAACATATCAAAAACGGCATCCTGGTAGATGGTATCATCCCGGTTACCTACCAAAATATCAACAAAAAATAAAATTTTGACATTAAAATACTTATAACAATGAAACTCCCATGTTTTGGCAAACATAAAGACAATGAAAACAAAATCAGCTGCATGGGGTTCCATCATTCCTTATAAAAATAATTTTGTTATGATGAAATATAAAATGCATGTTTTGGTTTGTGGCGGTACTGGCTGCAAATCGTCCGACAGCGACATGATTGCCCACAATCTGCGCACGGCAATTGACCAAAAAGGACTTACAGAAGAAGTACAAGTAGTAATGAGCGGGTGCTTTGGCTTTTGCGAAAAAGGCCCTATCGTCAAAATTTTGCCCGATAACACTTTTTATGTACATGTAACACCCAGTGATACTACTGAGATTGTAGAAGAACATCTTGTAAAAGGCAGACGTGTTGAGCGCTTATTGTACAAAGACCCTCAGAGGGATGAAATAATTAGCGACTCAAAGCACATGGGTTTCTACAAAAAGCAAGTACGTATAGCTCTGCGCAACTGCGGTTTTATTGATCCCGAAAGTATTAACGAAGCTATTGCCCGTGATGCTTATCAGGCTTTAGGCAAAGTATTGAAAGAAATGACCCCTCAGCAAGTTGCTGAAGAAATTAAAAAATCAGGCCTTCGTGGACGAGGTGGAGCAGGGTTCCCTACAGGTCTCAAATGGGAAATAGCCTCTAAATCTCCCGGCCCTGAGAAATATGTAGTTTGTAACGCAGACGAAGGCGACCCCGGTGCTTTTATGGACCGCTCTATACTCGAAGGCGACCCACACTCAGTATTAGAAGCTATGGCTATTTGTGGATACTGTATTGGAGCATCAAATGGGCTTATTTACATCAGGGCCGAATACCCATTAGCCATTGAACGCCTGAAAATAGCCATCAATCAGGCTCGAGAATATGGATTACTTGGCAAAAACATATTTGGTACAGACTTTAGTTTTGACATCGAACTAAAATACGGTGCAGGAGCATTTGTTTGTGGTGAAGAAACTGCTTTAATCCACTCTATGGAAGGGCAACGTGGCGAACCTACTTTCAAACCGCCATTCCCGGCTGTTGCTGGATACAAAATGAAGCCAACCAACGTAAATAACGTTGAAACTTATGCAAATATTCCTGTAATTATAATGAATGGAGCCGAATGGTTTGCCAGCTACGGTACAGAAAAATCAAAAGGAACAAAAGTTTTTGCCCTTGCCGGAAAAATCAACAACGTTGGGCTTATTGAAGTACCTATGGGTACAAAATTAAAAGATGTTATTTACGACATTGGGGGCGGCATTAAAGGAAATAAAAAATTCAAAGCTGTCCAAATTGGAGGACCTTCAGGAGGCTTCTTAACCGAAAAACACCTTGAAACTGAAATTGACTACGAAAGCCTTACAGCTGCCGGTTCAATGATGGGCTCCGGAGGTATGATTGTTATGGACGATTCTGACTGTATGGTGGCTATGGCTAAATTCTACCTCGACTTCACTGTTGAAGAATCTTGTGGCAAATGTTCACCCTGTCGTATCGGAAACAAGCGCCTAAATGAAATCCTGGAAAAAATAGCCCAGGGCAAAGGCACTATTGAAGACTTAGAACTGTTACGCAACCTTGGAAACGTTATTAAAGACACCTCATTGTGTATGCTTGGTGGTTCTTCTCCAAACCCGGTACTATCAACACTTGACCATTTCTACGACGAGTACCTTGCACACGTGAAAGACCACAAATGCCCAGCAGGCCAATGTAAAGCTCTTATGCAATACATTATTTTACCTGAAAACTGCGTAGGATGTACAGCTTGTGCCCGTAATTGCCCTGTCAATGCAATTACCGGTGAGCGCAAAAAGCCTCATGTCATAGATCAGGCCATTTGTATCAAATGTGGCGCTTGTGTTGAAAAATGTAAGTTTAATGCTGTTGTTGTCCAATAACCGAAAATATTGAAAGTCATGATAAAAATTACAATAGACCATAAACCCATTGAAGTCGAAAAGGGAACCACCGTGCTAAAAGCTGCCCAGCAAGCCGGAATACATATCCCTACCCTTTGCTATATGCACCTTGAAGACCTAAACATCGAACATAAACCCGGAGGTTGCCGTATTTGCGTTGTTGAAGTTAAAGGCCGTAAAAACCTTGCTCCTGCCTGTGCTACAGAATGTTTAGATGGCATGGAAATCAACACTCACACTATTCGGGTTTTAAATGCGCGCAAAACCGTTATGGAACTTATTTTGAGCGACCACCCTACCGATTGCCTTGTTTGTGCTAAATCTGGCAACTGCGACCTTCAGTCAATGGCTCATCAGCTCGGTATCCGCAAAATACATTTTGAAGGCGAACAATCAACCTACCGCGAAGATACATCGCCATCTATCATCCGCGATATGGACAAATGTATTATGTGCCGCCGCTGCGAAACTATGTGCAACAACTTCCAGACTGTAGGCGCATTATCTGCTGTAAACAGAGGCTTTATGGCCGTTGTTGCCCCTGCATTTGAACAAAACCTCGATCATTCAGTTTGTACCTATTGCGGACAATGCGTGGCTGTTTGCCCAACAGGCGCTCTTACTGAGGTTGACCATACCAATAGCGTAATACGTGCATTAGCAGACCCTACAAAAACAGTTATTGTACAAACAGCCCCGGCTGTACGTGCCGCATTAGGCGAAGAATTTGGCCTTGAAGCCGGAACATTGGTTACCGGCAAATTAGTATCTGCGCTTCGTCAACTTGGCTTCGACTATGTATTTGATACCGACTGGGCTGCAGACCTTACCATTATGGAAGAAGGAACAGAGCTGCTCGACCGTCTTGCTCGTCATCTAAATGGTGATAAAACAGTGGCTCTACCAATATTAACCTCATGCTGCCCTGCATGGGTAAAATTCTTCGAACATCAATTCCCTGATATGATTGATATTCCTTCATCTGCACGTTCTCCACAACAAATGTTTGGAGCTATTGCCAAAACATATTTTGCAGATAAGATTAAAGTTGACCGTAAAAACCTCGTGGTTGTTTCTATCATGCCATGTCTTGCCAAAAAATACGAATGCTCACGTGAAGAACTTGGCCATGACGGAAATCCAGACGTTGACTTCTCTATTTCGACAAGAGAATTGGCCAACCTTATTAAACAATCAAACATTGACTTTACGGCACTTCCTGATCAGGATTTCGACAACCCACTTGGTGAATCTACCGGTGCTGCTGTTATTTTTGGCACTACCGGAGGTGTTATTGAAGCGGCTGTTCGTACTGCTTACGAATTGCACACCAAAAAGAAATTGCCCAAAATTGACTTCCACGAATTACGCGGTTTAGATGGCATAAGACAAGCAACCATAGACTTTGACGGATTACCAATCAACATTGGTATAGCCCATGGACTTGGAAATGCACGTAAGCTCCTTGAAGATATCAAAGCTGGCAAATCTAAATTCCATGCTATAGAAATCATGGCTTGTCCCGGAGGATGTATTGGCGGAGGTGGACAACCATTGCATCACGGCAACTCAAAGGTTATCAAAGCTCGTCACGAAGCCATTTACAAAGAAGACGCACTTAAACCTATAAGAAAATCGCACGAAAATCCATATATCACCAAAATATATGAAGAATTCCTTGGCAAACCGATGAGCGAAAAATCTCATCACCTGCTACATACCATATATTTTGACCGTAGCAAAAAAAATGTGATCATCAGCGATGAACATCAAGCCGATTAATTCTTTGGTATGTTTTACAACTTAAATTATTGATTATGTCAAGTATAAAAATACAGCTTAAGCAATCGCAAATAGATAAGATTGCCGAAATATGCAAACAATTCAACAATGACGAAGGTGAGTTAATCAACGTGCTTCACAAAACTCAACACACCTTTGGCTATTTACCTGCTGAAGTACAGGAAGTTATTGCCCGTGAATTAAAAATACCAGTGGCAAAAGTTTACGGCGTGGTTACCTTTTATTCATTCTTTTCTATGCTACCCAAAGGCAAGAACCCAATTTCTATTTGCATGGGTACAGCCTGCTACGTACGTGGTGCCGAAAAAGTGTTGGATGAATTAAAAAAAGAACTTAACATCAAAGTTGGCGAAACCACTCCGGATGGCAAGTTCTCACTTAGCTGCTTACGTTGTGTAGGCGCTTGCGGCCTTGCCCCTGTGCTGATGATTGGCGAAAAAACTTATGGCCGCGTATCTCCTGAAGGGATTAAAGACATTCTGAAAGAATACGAAAACCAGTAACTGTAAATCTCTGAAAATCTTTAAGATAAACAATGTTGACATTTATTCTGTGTTAACATTGTTTTCTTTTGCTTCTAAGCAAAAAAAATTACTTTTGCAATTCATTGTAAAACACATAAAAATAAATATAAAATGAGAAAAAAAATCGTTGCAGGTAACTGGAAAATGAATACTACACTGCAAGAAGGCGTAAAACTTGCCCAGGAAGTTGAAGCTTTGGCAGCCAGCGTATCAAATGATGCTCTTATTATTGTTTGCACACCTTTCACCCACTTAACCGAAGTTAAAAAATCTATCAAGAAAGTAAAGCTTGGTGCTGAAAACTGTGCAGCTGAAGTATCAGGTGCTTATACAGGCGAAGTATCAGCTTCAATGGTTGCTTCTACAGGTGCCGAATATGTTATCATTGGCCACTCCGAAAGAAGAGCATACTACCACGAGACAGACGAAATTCTTGCCAAGAAAGTAAAACTTGCTTTGGCAAACAACCTTACTCCTATATTCTGTATTGGTGAGCTTTTGAGCGAAAGAGAAGCTGGCAAACACTTTGATGTTGTAAAAAGCCAACTCGAAAAAGGCTTATTCGACCTTTCTGCTGAAGATTTTGGAAAATTAGTTATTGCTTATGAACCTGTTTGGGCTATTGGAACAGGTAAAACAGCTACATCTGCACAAGCACAAGAAATACACAAAGTAATCCGTGAAGCAATCGCTGCTAAATATGGCAAAACTGTTGCAGACAATACTTCTATCCTTTATGGAGGAAGCTGCAACGACAAAAATGCTGCTGAATTATTTGCAAACCCTGACGTTGATGGTGGTTTGATTGGCGGAGCTGCCCTTAAAGCTGAAAGCTTTATCACCATCGCTAAATCATTCTAAAATTAACACAAAGAAAGGATATGGCGCTTCATTGAGCCCGCTCCTTTCTTTTTCATTATCACTTATAAACTATTTAAAATTAATACATTATGGCCGAACTCGCTGCTCCCAAAGTGATACTAAAGAAAAAACAAATCCCTGTAATTATTGATTTTTGCTTAGACGAATCAATCGAATTTAGTGTAAGGCAACAAGCTTTCCCAGAAACAGACTGGGAAGTAGAACTCAAATTCAAAGATTTTAAAACAGCTTTATTGACGGGAATGTTTTTGCGCGAAAACAAATTTGAAATAGAAGGCATTGACGCTCAAAGATATAAGAAATCAGCTACTCCTGCAAAGAAAACAGAAGAAAAAACAGATGCTCCAAAAGCAGACCCCCAAAAAGCAGAGAAAAACAAACCTGAAACAGACGAATTTCAAGCTCCTTCATTTTTGTAAAAACACATTTCGATATACAAGCCTGTACTGTTAACATACACGGTACAGGCTTTTTCATTTTACACAAAATCAACATTTTATAAATAAAATTGTTTATATTTCTTGTTTTTTAAACTAAATTAGCTTGTTAAACTATCATATAAAATAATAAATGGCCATTTGCAGCATAAATAAATTCACAAAACCATTGATAATAAAGGCCTTTTGCTTCTTATTAGTTACTTATCCTGCTTTTTCAACAAGCTTCTCTCAAAATTTAAAAGAATTATTTCTTGATGCCGAATACAGCCTCGAAATTATGGAATTTGAACCAGCCTTAAAAAACTACCTTATTCTTCTTAAAAAAGACCCAGAAAACTGTAATCTAAACTACCGGGCAGGAAATTGTTGCCTTCAAATAACTGAAAGAAAAAAAGAAGCATTAACTTACTTAGAAAAAGCCATTAAACAAATCTCCGTCAATTACAAAGCTGGCAGTTTTAACGAAAAAACAGCCCCTCCTGACGCCTTTATGCTTTATGGCATTGCGTTGCTAAATAATAACAAAATAAACGAGGCTCGCGAAGCCTTTAAAAAATACAAAGACTACCTTCAACCTAAAGAAGTAGCCGAGCTCGATGCTGTAAACCAACAACTTAAATACTGCGACAATGCTGAAATTTTCAGCCAAACCAGTTTAAATATTTCTGTAACTCCATTACCCATATCTTTTAACCAAGCTAAACCAAAATTAAGAATGGTTACCAATGCCGAAAAATCACAGATGGTTTTTTTAGCCGACAAGGGTGGGAAACCAGGAATATTTTACACATATCTTACTAAAGGGCAATGGTCAACACCAACAGAAATCACCAAAGACTTAGAAATCGACCCCAATATAGACTTATTCAATATCTGTTCTATGTCAGCTGACGGACGATGGCTATACCTTGAAATTACAGACGAGTTTGATTCTCGTATTTATGTTGCAAAATTGATAGGCACAAAATGGAGCGAATGTACCCCGCTTAACCGCAAAATAAATTCTTCCAATGATGAAACTCATGCTGCCGAATCGCCTGATGGAAAAGAGCTGTACATTACTTCTAATCGTAAAGGCACCATTGGCAACCTTGACATTTATGTTAGCCGCCTTAAAACCAATGGAGAATGGGATACCCCAACTAACTTAGGAAATACCATAAACACCTATTTTAACGAAGAAACACCATTTGTAAGCAATGACAACCAGCACCTGTTCTTCAGTTCTCAAGGACATTCCAGTATGGGCGGATATGATATTTTTGTCTCAGATCGCTTACCAAATGGCGAATGGGGCGAACCTCGAAACATTGGATACCCCATTAATACCACCTCTGACGATTTGTTCTATTTTCCATTAGACTCTAACAAAGCATTATATCAGCTTGACCACTCTGCCCCTTTTGCCATCTCCCAAGTGGAGATATTACCTAAAGTCAACAACATTATCAATACAGACACCCTCAATTTAGCAAATGCTGATACAGTAAAAACAGATACAGTAAAACAGGTTACTCATGTAATCGAAACATTTGATACTACAAGTAAACCAATTGTTGAAAAAGATACTACTCCAATCGCTCCTGTTGTTGCGGAACCTGTCATTTCTCAACTAAAAGGAAAAATAAGCTTTTCTGACGATTCAAAAAGTTTTGACATAATAAATGCCTTTATTATGGATAAAAACAACAACAAAAAAAGCCTATCAATCAGAAGTGACGGCACTTTTGACCAAACTATTTCTCCAGGTCAATACAAAATATCTTTTGAAGCCAATGAATATCAAAAAGTAATTAAAAACATCTTGATTACTAAAGGACAACCTGCCGTTTTAGATATCATGATGCGACCTGAGGTAATTAAAGAACAATATGTATCAATCCGCAGCATTTTGTTTAACTATAATTCTGTATTACTTGATAATGAATCTAAAACAATGCTTGAAAGGCTCATCAGAATTATGCGCGATTACCCTTCTTTAACAATAGAAATTATTGGACATGCCGATAGCAAAGGAAACCCTGAATATAACCGAAAGATTTCGCTCGACAGGGCCAGAGCCGTTGCCGATTATTTTGTCAACCAGGGCATAGATGAAAACCGCTTCACTTTATTTGGTTTTGGAGATGCTTTAGCCATTGCCATTGACGTAAACCCCGACGGTTCCGACAATCCGGCTGGCAGAAGGTTCAACCGAAGAGTAGAGCTAAGATTAGCAAATTACAGCAATTTAAAGATTGTAAATACAGAATTGGAAATCCCTGAAAACTTAAGGATTAAAGAAACCTTTGAATATTATATCTGCCTCAAAGAAAGCCCAACAATGGTTTCAAAAGATGAATATATTTCAAAAGCTGACACATCAATGATTAAAATTAATAATATTGGCCAAGGGTACATTGTTACTCTAAACCCTCCAATGTCAAAAGCTGAAGCAATAAAAAAACTTGAAGAAATCAACAACACATTCCCTGAAGCTTACATTATCCCTGACAACTATTTTACAAAAGTTAAAAAAGTCAGTACTGTAGGTTCATATCGTTATGCATCATCAGGCAACTTCACCATTCAACTTCTTGCCACAAAAAGAAAAATGAAAACTACAGCATTTAAGCCCTATACAGATGTTAGAGAGTACAAAGGCATGGATGGCTTGCTCCGTTACACTTATGGCCTATTCAGTTCATGGGACAATGCTTACCCAACCCTCCTAAAAGTAAGAAAACAAGGATATAACGATGCTTTCATTGCCCCTATGGCAAAATTTACAGGAAACCTGCTGGATAAAAAGCTGAATGGCTATACAATTCAATTATGGACTGGATTTACACCTAAAGACACCAGCATATTTAGAAATGTAGGACCAATAAAAGTTAACAAAACTTCAGACAACGTTTACCGCTATTCAACAGGTACATTTGAAACCTTCCCCGAAGCCAAAGCCAGGCTGAAACAGTTGCAAAAGCTTGGATACTCCAATGCCCTTATCAAAAAGCAAAGCGACATGGAAAAATAGCGTTTTAATATTACATTTGCTGGCTAATAAAGACATATTTGGTATATGGAACAATATTTTCTTGACCTGGTAAAAAAACGTCAAAGTGTTAGGGCATACAAAACAGATGCAGTTGAACCTGAAAAAATAGCCCGTTGCATTGAGGCTGCCCGCTTATCACCTTCGGCATGTAATGCCCAACCTTGGAAATTTATTGTTGTTGACGACCAGAAAATAAAAAACCAGATTGCCGATTTGACCACAACTAAGATGGTTCCAATGAACCATTTCACCAAACAAGCCCCGGTACATGTAGTTTTAGTGATGGAGAACCCAAACTTAACTTCTTTTGTAGGTTCTGTAATTAGAGATAAACCTTTTACCTTGATAGACATAGGCATTGCAGCTGTTCAGTTTTGCTTGCAAGCCTCAGCCGAAGGCCTTGGAACATGTATGATTGGATGGTTCAATGAAAAGAAAGTAAAGAAACTGCTCAATATCCCAAGCTCAAAAAGAGCTGTATTGGTTATTACCCTTGGTTACCCTGAGGATGACACAATACGTGAAAAAATACGTAAACCTGTAGAGCAGATTTATAGCCGCAATTCATACTAATGTACCTGCAATTTCAGCAGTACAGGCAAGTGGTCGCTATATCCACCTGTATATTTCATCCCATCATAAGTCTCTAAAGGCTTTTTGCCCCCATGCCTCTCATCTTCCTGAAGAATAAAAGGCAGTGCAGCTATTTCTGCTTTGGAAACACAAAGTCCTGTTGTTTTATCAGCTAAAAAACGACTCACAATCACCTGATCAAACACATTCCACTTGCCTTTATATTTAAGTGTTCCTATTCTATTAATATTTCCAACCCATTCAGCACTAAGGTTTACCAAATCACCTTTATTTACAGCTTCTGCTTTGCCTCTTGCCCGCAATGTATTCTTAATAGACATATTGTCCGGGTCATCATTAAAGTCCCCCACAACCACAATGCTTGAACGGCTATTTTGTTTCAGGATAGAATCAACCTGAACCCGCATGACAGCAGCTGCAAACATTCTTTTTTGTTCACTTTTTAGCTCCCCTCCCAACCTCGATGGCCAGTGGTTGATAAAAATATGGACAGTGTCAGTTTTTGCCAACACTCCTTTAGTATAAACAATATCGCGGGTTCTCAACTGTCCCCGTCCCTTTTTGCCAATAACTTTAATAAACTTTGAACTCAATGGCTTAAATAAGTCAGGCCGATACAATAATGCAGCATCTATACCTCGAGGATCGTCCGATTCTTTGTGGATTATTTTATAATTGAACTTACTTAACCCGGTATTCTTAACCAAATCATCCAACACCCTTTCATTCTCTACTTCGGCCAAACCCACAACTACAGGCATGTCAACATTAACCGATAAGATAACCTTACTGATATTATCCAATTTTTTCTTGTACCGTTCAATAGTCCAGTAATGTTTAGATGTTGGCAAAAAGTCATTATCATTTTTTTCAGGATCATCTTCTGTATCAAAAAGATTTTCAACATTGTAAAACATAATACCAACAGAAGCTACAGCCTTCTTTTGGCCGAAAATACTGTATATTCCCAACAAACAGAAAATAAAACAAAACGCAACCCTGACCTTCATAAACCTATAAAACGATTATTCAATTTCCCTTTGCTAATTGCAGGAAATATCAAGTCCCTTCTTTTCCCTTATTTATTTTCAGCAGGAGCAACATATTCATAGCACCCGGCATCTGGCATTTCATCTACAAGACGGCTATTTTCAATTAAATCAACCGGATACAAATTGGCAATATCAATACTGCCAATTTCGCGGGCTATTGATGTCCTGGTTAGCTGAAAATCGTATTTGTAATTAATTACATCAACCTTAACAAATCCAGGCTCTGCTTTATCTGACACTTTAGTGGTAAGAAACTTTGTTTCGTCAGAAAGATTGAGGCCGTTCTTCGGATATTTAATTAAACAATGGTCAAAAAGGTAATTGGCGGCCTTCTTATCTGAAAACTCAAGAACAAGAGATTTTACATTTTCGCTAAAAATCAAACAATTGCCAAAATACGCCTTGGTAAGGTTTTCATAGTAATATTTCTTAGCGTATATATTTGAAGAGGTCGTATCGCTTTCAACAGCATAATTCATCAAAACAACAGCGCTACCTCCACTAATCCCAAATGACGGATAATTGGCAAATGTGCAATGATAAAACTCATATTCTCCACCGGGCGAGCACATGAATGAGGCATAACCGGCATTGGCAATAAGCGAATTGTTAGCTGTAACCTTTGCATTGATAGCAAACAGGCCCACTATAGCATGATTGTATATCTTACAGTTCGACAGCTCCAACTCTGCCTTTTCTTCTTTATTCAGCACCCCTGCCACAATACCAAACTGACCATTGCGGATAATGGCATAATTGAGTTTTCCCTTACTGCCATTCATAAACCTGATTTCTTCCCATTGCCCGGGAATCTCGTCGTAAGGAACAGGAGGTGCATAGTTCGAAACATCCATCCTGTCACCTCTGAAAACTACAGGATTTTCTTTTGTACCATTAACAATCATTGTCCCCTTAACCCCAAACCAAACTCCGCGGTGCATATATATTTTTGTCCCGGGATTGATGGTAAGCGTGGCCAAACTATCTACCAATAGGGCTTTATATATGACATAGGGCTTGTCATTTGTCCAAGTCTGCGTCCCTATAATACTATCTTTCAGTAGATGTATATCCTGCCCCCAAGCAAGCAATTTTACTTTTTGCAAATTATTATTTGTATTAAAAACAAGGGAATCTTCCAACACTAAAGGCGAATTTTGCCCTGTTGGGTCAACTTTCACCTGAACAAAAATATACATGCTGTCATGGGCCTCAATCCTAAAATTGCTGGCTGTATCTGCCAAACCATTAATATTTATTATAAAAGGAGACTGGGCTCCTCCGGCCACCTTTACAGATTTTATTTCAATTGGCTGATTCAATGGATTATACACTTTCAACCTTTTGGTAGTACTTCCCAATGTAGAAAAAACAGTATCAAACATAACTGTATCTGTAGAAAATTCAAGGCGAGCATCCGATCCGGTATATACTGTATCATCTTCACAACTGAAAACCAACAATAACAATGCAACAACACTTATCAACTGAAATAATCTTCTAACCATATTAAATCATTAAATGAAAATATAACGCATTGGTCGGCGAAAAATTTTAGCCAACAAAACTAAAAAAGCTTTTTGCTTTTTAACGGCGAAAATACAGGATTTTTCTAATTTTAACGCAAATAAAAAAATATGTTTCAGGCTTTAAAACACCCATTTTTCTTACTTTTTGCAATACTTCTCACAGGGTGTAACACATTCAGCCCTAATCACAACAACATCATACGGTACAACGAGTCTAAAGGCATACCGACACTCGACCCGGCTTATGCCCGCAATTACCCGGCCATATTAGCTGTTGTTCAATTGTACAATGGGCTGCTACAACTCGACGACTCTCTCAATATCAAACCTTGCATAGCAAAGAAGTATGTTATTTCTGAAAATGGAACAGTTTATACATTTACTCTCCGCAATGATGTTTTTTTTCACGACAGCCCTTTGTTTGCCCAGGGTAAAGGAAGAAAAGTCACAGCCTCCGACTTTATTTACAGCTTTTTACGTGTCATGAACAAAACAACAGCCTCGCCAGGCTCATGGGTTTTCAATGGTATTGATACAACAAAGGCCAATCATGGATTTGAAGCTACAAATGACACCACACTAAAGATTTACCTGAAAGTTCCCAATGCCAGCTTTGCTGGTATCCTCACCAATTCTTATTGTTTTGTTGTCCCACATGAGGTAGTCGATTATTATAAAAAAGATTTTGGCACACACCCTGTCGGAACAGGGGCTTTCAAGCTAAAACTCTGGCAGGATGGCGAAAAACTCGTTTTACTAAAAAACCCTTCTTATTTCGAAACAGACAAATCTGGAAAACACCTTCCTTACCTTGATGGTATTTCTATTTCCTTTGTTGCAGACAAACAATCAGAATTCATGATGTTTATCAAAGGAAATATCGATTTTATTATTGGCGTAAACGCTTCGTTTAAAGACGAACTTATCAATATGGAAGGAAATATCAGAAAAGAATATAAAAACCGCTTTTACATGCTCAAATGTCCTTATTTAAATACCGAATACCTCGGCTTTCAACTTGATAACAATTTACCGGCCTTTAAAAACTCTCCCTTACACAATCTTTATATCAGGCAGGCCATAAATATGGCCATAGACCGAAAGAATATGATACAATACCTCCGCAACAACCTGGGATACCCCGCTGAGTATGGTTTCACGCCAAACGGCATGCCTGACTTTGAAAAAATGAAAACAAAAGGATTTTACCACAACCCTGACTCAGCTATGAAGCTCCTTGCTAAGGCCGGTTTTCCTCAGGGTGCAGGACTAAAGCCTTTCAAACTTTTCACCTCATCAGATTATCTTGACCTCTGCGAATTTATCCAACACGAACTCGAAAAAATAAATATAACATGCAACATAGAAGTTACTAATGGCCTTGCATTCAGAGATATGATAGCCAACAACAAAATGGAAATGTTCCGTGCTTCATGGATTGCAGATTATCCAGACCCTGAAAACTACTTATCGCTCTTTTATTCCAAAAACTTCTCTCCCGCAGGCTCTAACTACACCCATTTTTCAGATGAAAGCTACGACCTTCTTTACGAAAAGGCACTTAAAACTGTAAATTTGAACGAAAGGTATTTGCTATACCGCCAGATGGACAGCCTGATCATTGCCAATGCCGCCATTGTACCACTTTTTTACGATGTAGCTGTCAAAATTGCCCACAAAAAAATCCAAGGCCTGAGCAATAACCCTCTTAACCTCATCCAGCTTAAATACGCTTCAAAACAATAAAAACCTGAATAATGTTTTTAGAAATTAAAACAATTTCTTAGGCTTATATTTTGAGCATTTTTCATTTAAACTTTCTAAAACGATGTCAATTATTGCACAAAAATTTTCTAAGTCAAAAATCCACCTCATTTTTTTATCTTTTTAATATTCAAGCAGCAGGTAATACTTTTTTGGTTAAAAATAAAGCCCACATTTTACAAGGGTTGGAAATAATAAACAAATTATCAAACATCGTAATTTATTCATATTAAAAAACTTACAAGAAAAATTCTCACAGCATTGATTTTCAATCATTTACTTTTACTAATATCTATTAAAAATAGTCTAAAATAATTTTGGAAAGTGGGTAACATTCGCATTAAAATTGCGTAGAAACACCCATAACCCAAACCTAATTTTGTTAAACTAAACCAAGTATTACCTAAAAACCAGGGAATTATGTACAAAAAAGTATGGACAAAGTGTCACGAAGCCATCTGCAGCATCAATTTTTTTAGTGAAAAAGGCATCCGCTTCGATTCTGTTACCGGTTTTAAATATGGCCGGTATATCATCACAGGAAGCCAGGTCTATAAAATGAATAAGGCCCGTGAAGTACAAATTACATTTTTTCAATCAGACGGACTCTCTACAAAAGCCCAGGTAAAAATTACCTGGAAAGATTTCAGTTCACGATTGGTTAAAGGCTTAAACGAAAATGTTTCGGACTTTACTTTTATTGACATGAACTTTCCTCAGTTTGACAACATCCCTTCACTTCAATTAAGAAATGGAGGAGTTGTTGCCATTGGAACAGAAGTAGCCTTAATAGGACATCAATTTGACCACAACAACTTATGTTTAAAAAAAGGCATCGTTTCTTCCAATGTAAAAAAGAACGGGTTAAACTATATCCAGATAGACTCATCTTTAGAAAAGGGCTATGCCGGAGCCCCTGTCATCATTCCTGATACAGGAGAAGTGGCAGGATTGTTAGGACACAGGCTAAACGCTATCTCTGAAAGCAGAAAACAAATGATGGATATCATCAATAACAACCTCGAACTGCTAAAAGAAACCGAAAATAAAATACACTTTAACAACATTGACCCAATCCAGGTTCTTATTGCCAACCAAAATCAAATCAAACGGCTTGCGCAAGAATTGTACAAAACAGCTTCCATTAATTACGGCTTAGCTATTGAAATTAGCCAGGTAGCTGAATATATTGATATTGAACAGATTGAAAATGTAGAATACAGGTGAAACTCAACCCCTACCCTAGTATGAAACGAAACGCTTTGCTAAAAAATAGCAAGGCGTTTTTTATTGTTCTATACCCTCAAAAAGCATAATATACTTTGTTTTATAAGCTTCAGAATTGACAGTCACAAAAAAAGCCTCCCCAATTTATCCAAATCCGGAAGGCCCCATTTGCATATTCTATTTTCTTACCTTATTACAGTAATAGTACCATAGAAAGCTTGGTTACGTTTATCGTTGAGCTTGATAATATAAAAATAACTATCCATTGCAGCAATTTTGCCCGATTGTTGGTTCTTCCCGTCCCATGGTACAGGGTAACCTTTGGCTGATTTAAACACAATCCTGCCCCAACGATCGTATATTTCAACAGTGGCATTAGGAAATTCCAAATTTAAACCAGGAATATCCCAAACGTCATTATGGCCATCATTACCAGGTGTTATTACAGTAAGGATCTTCGAAGCGTCAAATGAAACATTACAAGCCAAAATTCGAATAGTATCATAACCTGTACACCCATAAACATTAGTAACAGCAACAGAATACAAACGCTCGCCAGGAGTTATCTCAATCTCCTCGGTGTTTAACGGAAACCCATCAGGGCCATTTAAATTCCATTGATATGTTGCACCCTCATTATAAGCATTTAGCCTTAAAGAACCTTTACATAGTATTGTATCATTACCCAAATTTACCACAGGCAATGGGTGGTACGAAACTACAATAGTATCTTGTTTCGAACAATTGTATTCATTAGTAACTTTGGCCCATACCGTTTGAGCTGAATTCACAAGAAACCAACTATTGGTAGAGTGATCAGACCACTCTACAGCTTTAAAACCTTCAACTACCTCAATTGTACGTTGTTCGCCATCACAAAGCTTCAAAGTATCATCTGTAATGTTGTCGAATATATTTTTAGGTGTAGGGTTGATCTCCACCTGAAGTTCTTTCCAATTTGTAAAACACCCGTTCAGTTCGCCGTAAACCGATAGCTTACGAAAACCAGATGTGTTCCATGATACATAAATAGTATCATTCAGCGTGTCAGCTGTAGCAAAAACTCCACCTTCAGCACGCCAGTGAAAAAGCATACCATCTGGACCACTAACATTGTAACGCATAGCAGTGCCTTTTTCGCATACCTTTTGTATTTGCTGCGCCTGAGAAGTTGCAGCTAATGTAAGCAATGTAATTAATATGTTTATTATCTTTCTCAAAGCTTACTTTTCATAATTAATATCACCAATAGAAGGTACATCCTGAATATCAATCCTCATGGTTGGTATCTTTGGTGAAGTTGAATAATCCACCTGATAACTGTACCCTTCTTTATAATATAGCATGGTAATCCGAACATAGTGGGTTCCCACACTTAAACCCTGAATGTTTACCGTCAGTACCCCATTATACTTGTTGTATGGAAACGAAGATTGTACAGGGCCATTGTCAATACGGTATTTGAATAAATACGACTCGCCATCTTTCAGCACATCGCCATCAAAATAAACAGGAAGCTCTAAATATCCCGTAACTGGTTTTACATCCGAAGGAGGACAGATATTGACCGACTCCTGGCTGAAATGAACCTGACCTCCACCAATAGTAGGGTCTTCTTTAGCTTCAATAATAGCATTAAAAGGTTCTCCTGAACAAACTCCATCAAAAGGAATGACAGACAACTGATAATTACCTACTGCCCATTTTTTGGGCAAACTATCCGTTTTAACTTCTTCAATAGTATCATTATCAAGAATCCACATAAAATTATCAGCTGTAGCAGATCCGACCCTCAAGGTTTTATTTCCTTCCTTGATAGTCAAATGCTTTTCCTGTGCTACAACTCCCGTAAAAGACAGTGTTAGCATCACAAGCCAAATAATAATATGTAGTTTATTGTTTCTCAATTTAGTTTTATATAACCCTGCCGATGTTTCAGACCGGCAGGGCTTTAATCCTTAGTATCTTTAAATATTAGAAAATATTACTAATTTCAGGAGCAGTAGTTACATTGATTGTATGAGTTGGTTCTGTACCAGCAGAAAACAATGAGGTAGTTCCACTTTCACCTGTAATGCTGATAATTCTGATTGTATGAGCCCCAGCCTGAGCATTAGTAAAAGCTGTCGCTGCATCAAGAGAACAACTTGTTTTAGCTTCTTCAAATGAAATAGAAACAGCTGCACCATTATCAATAGTATAACTAATACCAGTTACATTACCACCAGTAAAATTAACAACTGTAGCAGCAGCATCACCACCTGTAGGGTTTGTTGTAGTCTGAGGACACACAGTTTGAGATGCATCCGCAAAAGTTGCACCAAATGTCAATGTAGTTACAACATTAATAGTAGCAGTACGGTTATCTCCAGAACAACCATTAGCAGTTCCATAAACAGTCAAATTGCCAGTACTTGGAGCGGCTCCAAAAGTAACATTAACAGTATTTGCAGTTATTGCATTAACTGCAGCGCTATTAGTAATACCAGCACCAGAAGCGTTCCAGGTATAAGTTACAGGGTCAGTAATCCCATTGGTCAAGTTTACTGAGAAATCACGGTTTGTATTTTGTAAAACTTCTATCTGAGCCATCAATCCAGAAGCAAATACAAACACAGCTATTGCACTAAATAAAATTCTTGTTTTCATATTGTTGCATTTTAATTGTTTACTATTTATTTCAATTAATATGAGATTGGTGAAGTTTCAGGTGAAGAGTAAATTGTTACATTTTGAGAAGGCAATGTTGATGGAACATAATTTACTCCATTTACTGTATATGATGTAATTCTAATCTCACGTGTTATGTTTGACCCAGAAGTATTAGTAAAACTTTCATCAAAAGTAACAGTAGGTGTTAGTGTAGTAAGAGTCCCAGAAACACTATTACTTGAAACAAATGTAGCTCCATTATAGATAGAATAATATACTTCATAAGTTTGACCAACAGTAGCTCCTGTAAAGGTAAGAGTTGAAATTGGGTCGCCACCAGTTGGTTGGTTTGTATCCTGATAAGGACAGATAGATGAAATAGCACCCATTGTCAATGTTACTGGTAAAGTATTTGAAACTGTAACATTAAGAGATCTTGTAGGGCCATTACAAGAATTGCTACTAATCCCATAAACATTAACAGTGAAAGTACCCACTGTACTCCATGTATATCTCATGGTATCAGAATTAGAAGACTGAACAGTCCCACTAACATCCCAGTGAAAGGTTGAGGAACCAGTACCACCAGTTTTATAAGTAACAGAAGCTCCAGTTTGAACTGTTTGTTGTGCATTAGCACTTTGGTTTATGAAGGCAATTGCTGCAACTGCCAAACATGAAAGTAAAATTTTTCTCATCGTTTTATTAAATTTTTTGTTCATAATTTCATTAGTAACTTATAGGTTCAGTAACAGGTGTCCCCAATACTGTATATATATGTGTATTTTGTGCATCAATAGTCATAATAGCCCCGTGGCTTGTTGCATTAGTAATAGTAATGGTTTTAGGTATGTCTGAAGTAGTGGAATTAACCAAAATATCATCTTCACTACCTAAATCAATGCTTGTACCACTGTTTATTGTCCTTGAATGAGATGTAGTTGTTGCCCCAACTGTTAATGTATAAGTTATAACAACCGGGTAAACAATATTTCCAGAAAAAGTAAGGTTCAACGTCAGATCAGTGCCAGTAGCCCCAGAACAATCGTCACTACTGGCAGAAGCAAAAGCTATGTGAGCATTATTAGGCACCACAGCAACTGTATAATTGGTTATATTCCCCGAAGCACAACCTTCCTGAGATACTTCTTGCACACTTACTGTATAAGTGCCAGATTGGAGCCATGAAACAGCAATAGAATTATCATGGTCAGCTGTACTGTATGAAAAGTTTGTACCATTTGATCCACCAGTAATATTCCAATTAAATGTACTGCTGCCAGTTGAAGCATTTTGTGATGTTGTATAATTATAAGATGAACCAGCTACCACAGTATGGTTTTGTCCATAAGCATGCCCTACCAACATAGTAGCCATAAACAGTATGGCTGCCACCCTGGTGGTTACATTTTGGACAATATGTAGTAAAAAGTTCAACATCAATTTTTTAA
>ENA-UOWE01000836-UOWE01000836.1-activated-sludge-metagenome-genome-assembly--contig:-NODE-836-length-41401-cov-32.312944_pt1 | contig 41401 bp, 38 predicted proteins | sample MGYA00249841_ERZ761562 | MGnify/ENA primary metagenome ERZ761562 (study PRJEB28883, sample SAMN05720200) | activated sludge metagenome | isolation source: Anaerobic digester | place: Japan...
GTCTGGATCGATGGCAAGAAGCTCAACGTCACCACGGAATCCGATCCCAGCGCAGTTGATCAGATGGTTCTGGATACCAACAAGCGCTTCCGGGACTTCCTGGAAAAGGCCACCGGCTATACCGCCAAGCAGAGGCTGCAGATGGCCAAAAAAGAGGTGAGCAAGGGAGCCGATTGACCGCAGTTAAAACAAGGTCAGCCTTCCTTCCACAAACTGCTCCACCAGATCCTCTGCATTTTCCAAGTGCCAGTCCAGGATGGAATTGACCTTGGCCTCAACCGCGGCGGTCAGTTCCATCTTCCCGCAGATCTGCACGCCGCGGAGCAGGGGCTGGCTGATGGGCGAGCCTATCTGGCTCACCAGGGTGACATAAGCCTCGGCCACGCCCTCCATATCCGCTATATCTGCGGCGATCTTCTTAGCCATTACATTGTAGATCTTGCCCACATGGCTGACGGGATTCTTTCCCGCTATGGCCTCCATGGTCATGGGCCGCATGGGAGTGATCAGGCCGCTGCCCCGGTTGCCCCGGCCGGTGGCTCCGTCATCTCCCATCTCCAGGGAGCAGCCGGTGACGGTGAGGTAGATGTTCTCTTGGTCATCGGCGCAGTTTACATATACCTCAAGATTACGGCTCTCCGCTCCTCCGGCCACCTCTCCAGGCATTCTATCAAGCTGGGATCTGGCCTTGCTTTCCACAGCCTCCCTTACCCTCAGCTTGGCCTCTTCATACTCCCCACGGGAAGAGATGAATCGGGAGACCATGGCCACAGCCACCACCAGGGTGAGATGGCTGCCCCGGCGCACAGCCATGAGCTTGATGTCCTCTCCCGCTCCCCGCACGCTTCTCGCGGCATCCTCCAGATCCAAAATCAGTTGCTCGGTTTGGCTGAAAGGAGCATATCCCACTCCGATGGAGGTGTCATTGGCCCCCCGGCCGATGAGGCTGGCAAGCTCCGGAGCCCCCTGCTCCAGGCGAGGCTCCACCTGAAACTGCTTTAGGTTTTTGACCGTTTTATGCAGGTGCGAGGCAGCTGCATCCTCGATGATCTCTGAGAGAAGCTTATTCTGCAGCCGGCTGGCCCGACCTCCCACCACCACCGAGGGTGGCTTCAATATCTCGCCCCCTCCAAATCTGGGCGCGCTCTGGCCGGCGATGATCAAAACCTTGTCCACATTGTGATGCAGAATCTGGCCGGACTCCTCCAGATAGTGCCGGCATAGGGAGCGGGAGATGGCCTCGGATATGCCGTCGGCCAGGGTGTCGGGATGGCCCAGGCCTTTTCTCTCCACCACCTCATACGGCGGCGTAAAGGGCTTATTTATAACGATCATATAGAATCCAGATATTACTCCAGACGAACTGTAATTAATAACTTTGCAGAATCACAAATCCTCCGGCCTTCCGCACAGGAATGAGTTTATAAGCATGAAAAGGCAAAAGCCCATACTTATATGAGTGAAACATCGGCCATTCCCGGTCAAGACAGCATTCAAGAGTCCTATATAAAGAGAATAGCCGCACTGCAATCCGACAACAAGAGCCTTACGGATGAGCTGGAGACGACTAGAATGGAGAGGGAGGAGGTCAGAGCCAAGCTCTTCGAGTCTCTCATAGCCAACAAAAAGTATCTGCGGGAGCTGGAGCGGCTGAGAAAGGAGAATCTCACCCTCAAGAGGATGCCGCTGTTCCTGGCCACGGTTTTGGAGATGGGGCCGGACTATGTCCTGCTCCGCCAGCACGGGAACAATCAGGAGTTCATCACCACAGTCCCCGAGGAGCTGCAGGGCGACATCCAGCCCAACTCCCGGGTGGCAGTAAACAACTCCCTGACCATCGTCAGAGTCCTGGACCGCTCCGTTGATGTCCGGGCCAAGATCATGGAACTGGTAGAGGCTCCCGATCTCTCCTACGATCAGGTGGGCGGCCTGGACAGCCAGATTCAGGAGATCAGGGAGACTGTAGAACTGCCCCTCACCAATCCGGTCATCTTCCAGGATATAGGCATTGAGCCTCCCAGAGGAGTTCTGCTCTATGGACTTCCCGGCACAGGCAAGACCATGCTGGCTAAAGCCGTGGCTCATGAGTCCAAAGCTACCTTCATCCATATGTCCGGCTCGGAGCTGGTACACAAGTTCATCGGGGAGGGGGCCCAGCTGGTCCGCGATATATTCCAGATGGCCCGGGAGAAGGCGCCCAGCATCATATTCATAGACGAGATCGATGCTGTAGGCAGCATTCGCACCCATGACGGGACCACGGGAAGCGCTGAGGTCAACCGCACCATGATGCAGCTATTGGCGGAGATGGACGGCTTTAGAACCAGGGGCGACATCAAGATAATCGCTGCCACCAACAGGATCGATATCCTCGATCCGGCTTTGCTCCGCCCCGGCCGCTTCGACAGGATCATAGAGATCCCCATGCCCTCCGCCGAAGGCAGGCAGAAGATCCTGGAGATTCACTCCCGCAAGATGAAGAAGGAGGAGGATGTGGACCTCATCGAGATCGCAAAAGAGACGGAAGAAGCGAGCGGTGCCGACATCAAGGCCATTGTGGTGGAGGCAGGCATGAACGCCCTGAGGAGGGGTGCATCCGTCGTATCCAGAAGGGACTTCGATGCTGCCATCAGAAAGGTGCTGGGGGACGAGGTCCAGGGATCGGAAGAAGCCCTGAGGATGTTCTCTTAAGCCCTGCAGCGATGCCCTGGGCAGCTATGGGCTGCCTGATTTTTTTTGAGAATAAATCAGCCTTTACTCAGGAAGTCCTCCAGAGTCGCATTCATTTTATTCTGCACCAGCCGCAGCCCCGCTGCCTCCTGGTATCTTCTGGGCATGTGCCTGCGGTATAAAGCCAAATTTTTCCTCTCCGGGCAGTACTGGCTGTCATAATATGCCTGCCAGATGCCCTCCGCATCGAGATTGTCCGGAACGGCATCATTGTGCCTGCAATCCTCGATCTGGAGAGCCGACTTGAGCCTCTCCAGGCCCTCCCCCAGACCATTTCCTTTCTCCCGCCAGATCCGCCCCACCCGGCAATAGGACATCCAGCTCTCTCTCCCGTTGCCCAAGAGAACCATCATCCCTTGATTTCGGCGGGCGAAGTGATCACATACAGTCTCCCCTATCTTGTGCCTTGGCTTTAGATAGCCATAGAGGGCGCCGGAGCCGAGGGATGATAGACGGACAAATGCCTTCATTCTGTGTACCTCCCCCGACACCTCATCTGCCATCCTCTTGATGCGGATATCTTCTTTCTGCTGAGACAATTCCAGCTCCGCCCATTCCATCCGGCCTGCTCTGGCCAGCAGACGCTCATTGCACTCCCGGTGCATGGAGAGATAGAACCAAAAATTCCAGTCCCCCCTCAAGCCTGCCACATCTCCAGAGTGCCATCTATCCAGCCGTTGATCTTGAGGAAGGGCGAAGCCCTCTTGATCTGCACACCAAGGGCTGCCAGCTCCTTTTTCGATCCAATGGGCTGCCTCTTGCGCCAGGCCAGTACCCTTACGGCGCTCTTGGGCCCGATCCCCGGTACCCTCAAGAGCTGCGGATATGATGCTGTGTTGGGATCCAGAGGCAGATCCAGGCAATCTCTGGCTATGGCCTGCTTGGGATCGGAATTGTTCAAAAATCCATTATCATCAAAAGCACATCTGATCTCATCCTTCCCAAAACCATAGACACGGTAGAGCCAGTCCATCTGGTAGAGCCGCCTCTCCCTCCAGAGGGGCTGGGCGTGCCTCTCCTCCAGGACGGTGCCCCGCTGGGGGGAGAAGGCACTGTAGTATGTTCTCTTGACACCGATCTCACCATACTCGAAGACCGCCCGCCGGAATATCTCCTCGTCACTCTCGCTTCCCGCTCCCACCACCATCTGTGTGGTCTGGCCGGCGGGAAGGATTGATATTCCTTCTTCGGACATTATCTTGGTCATAAAGCGACGAATATACCTCTGCCTCTGCAGTATATCGCTCTCATAACTCTTGGTAGAGCAGATCTCACTCATATGAGAGGCAGACGCGGCTTCAAGATTGATGCTCACCCGGTCTGCCAGCATCATGGCCTCATGGATGTGCGACTCTGATGAGCCGGGCAGGATTTTGAGATGAATGTATCCGGAGAAAGAGTGCTTTTGGCGAAGCAGCCGGATGGTATCGATCATCCTCTCTGTAATCCTCTCCTCGTCTCTCCCCGCTCCGGAGCTGAGGAAGAGGCCCTCGATGTAATTTCCCCGATATAGTGAGAGTGTGATGCGGGCCAGCTCTTCCGGGGTATAAGAGAAGCCTCGACTCTTGCTCTTGCAGCCGGCTGAATTGCCGCAGTAGCCGCACTGATGAGAGCAGAGATTGGTGTAAAGGGTCTTAAAGAGGCTGATGCATCTGCCGTCCTGGGTGAAGGCATGGCAGATTCCGGGCAATGGTCTGCTGCGGGGAGAGAATGTGGAGGCGCAGACATCGTGCCTGGTCCCCTCCCCTAGAATGGCAAGCTTCCTCTTATCCACCGCGCCTGCCATCCACTCGACTGGACTGCCGCCTGGCGCATGGCCTGCTGCTTCAATGCTTGCAGCCTCATGCTCTACTTCACCAGCTCCTGAAAATTTCGCTCCTGCCGCTTTCTCCGCTGCGCCCAGGCCCAGAGAGTCGAATCTGCACTCCATAGCCAGGAGGGCCATCTTCTGCATGGTGACCATTGAAGAATGAACTAGGCGCATATCCTTATATCCAGTGGGCATGTGGGGCGAAAGTGAAATGCTCTCTGCTGATTCTTCCTGGCGACTGATACTTATCCTGATTTTCTATTTGCTGATCCTCTCTATATGTTGATTCTCTCTCTGCGAAAGTCTTTTCAGGGATTCTGAGTATTTCAACTACCATCGGTCTGGAAATGATTACATGGAGAACAATAGTAGAGATGTCTTCAAGATGCCCCGCATGGCAAAATCAGAATACGACCGCCTGGTCAAGGATCAGTACATCTGCCGCATAGCCTTTAAAGGAGATCTGTATCCCCATATTGCTCCCTTTCTCTATGTCTTTGATGGCCGGTTCATGTATTTTTTATCCAGCAACTACGGCAGAAAGATCCAGTACTTCCGAGACAATCCCCTGGTGACAGTGGAGATAGAGCACTATAGCCCGGACCTCTCCCATTTCAGCTTTGTATCCCTGCCAGGGCGACTGGTGGAGGTGGAGGAAGGAGAGAAAAAGAGACAGGTAAGAGAGAGGTTCGTAGGCCTGATAAAGACCAGGATGCTATCGCCCAATGTCCTGTCCGCCATGGGCCACTCCCCGGAGGAGCCGGTGGAGGCGCTGCTCCAGGGAGAGAAGAACTCCGTCTGGAAGCTGACCGAGGTCAGATCATGGGACTCAAAGGCCACAGGAGCCGACAGGAAGGCTAGAAGACCGCATTTTTTTGCAGCAGCAACAGAGAGTCGGTCTGCCTGGATAAAACAACTGTCTGCCACTGAGAAATTGGCTAATGCTGAGATCTCTGGCCAACAAAATAGAAAAATAGATGGTAGGATTTAATTTATCTCAATCTGGACAACCCGGCGGAAGGTCTGGCAATAGATGGCCTGGTAGAGACAGACGCCGTGGTAGGAATGGCTGGCTCCCGAGTGGCTTTCGGAGGGCTTTCAGTCCGGCAATCGATAAAGCTTAATTGAGTTGCAGCCATGCAACCACCATGGATATAGCCTCCAGATTGATCCAAAAGCTCGGTGCTAGCGACGACTATTTTGAGCGGCAGAAGGCAGCTTGGGCCCTGGTTAACCTGGGTGAGCAGGCCGTGGAAGATGTCTCCGCTGCTCTGGAGAAGGGAGAGTTCTCCGATCTGCGGTACAAATCGGCCTGGATACTGGGAAAGATAGGCAGCCCAATGGGTGTGGAGCCACTCTGCTGGGCTATGCTCAATGATCCCGATCATGTGGTTCGCGAATGGTCTGCCGCCGCTCTGGAAGCCATAAATAGTAAGGATGCCGTCTCCGCCCTGGTTCTGGCCCTGAAGAGAGACAGCTCCAAAGATGTGCGCCTGCGGGCGGCTGTTGCTCTTCGCTCCCTGGGCGCGAGGGAAGCTTTGAGGGCTCTTCTAACTTACTCCGATCCGGAGATCCGGGGCATGGCTGTGACCGGGCTGGCCAAGATCGGCGACAGAGAATCTCTGCCACATATAGCCCGAATGATGAGGGATGATGATATCGAGGTCAGGCGAAGGGCAGCCTCCTATATGGGCGAGGTGGCCAGCGGAGAGGCCGTCGGCCATCTGGCTGTAGCCCTGGAGGACGGAGAAGGAGTTGTGCGCTGCGAGGCACTGAAGGCCCTGGGAAAGATAAAGGGGGAGAAAGCCTGCGATATGGCTCTGCCTTTTATCAAAGACCGGGATTGGGAGGTTCGATACACTGCAGTGACATCCCTGGGGGAGATCGGTCACAATAAGGCGCTCGCCTCTCTGGTAGATGTGATGCTGGGGGAGGATGATGAGGAGATCCGGGCCTGGGCTGCCTGGAGCCTGGGAGAGATCGGGGACGAGAGGGCCATAGAGCCCTTAGAGCGGGCCTACAGGACTGCTCCCACCGAGGTGATGAAGAAGGCCAGAGACTCTTTGGAAGAGGTCTTCGGGATTGAAGTCTAGCCGGACAGACATTTGGATGCAGTTGAATCAAGGAAAGATCGGCTGAGCGCCCTTGCTCCGCTTTTTAGCTTTCAATCTGCATTCAGCATCCATAGGCCTGCTTCTATGTTGAGGCAGAACAAATCTGGATCAGCTAATGCTTGCAGGATAAAAGAGAAAAATAGATTTAGCAGGTTTGGTTGCCCAAATCCTGCCCCATCCGATCAGTATCTTCTGGGTGCCCGAGCAGGCTTATGCTTCTGGTAGCAATCGCTGCAGTAAACCGGCCTGGATCCATCGGGTTTGAATGGGACCTGACATGTCTTTCCGCACTCAGCGCAGGTGGCATCGTGCATCTCTCTGGGGCCTCGGTTGAAGCCGCCTCTGCTTCCGCTTCCGTATCTCTCCATTTATTTCACTTACCTTTGGGCATCGATTCCATGAATCGATCCTACTGATAAAACATCCCATCAAACTCAATTGAAGCGACGCTTATGCAGCATCACCTAAGAGAAAGGGCTATTTGATATAGCTTTCGGTCATCGAAGCCATTCCCGGTCTTATCTTCTGGTATCATCACCTTATCGTCTTATCATCTTGTTCTATCACCGCCTGATCTTCTTGCCATCTTCTCGTCTCAACGCTTTTCGTGTTACCATCTTCTCCTCTCACCGCCTGCCTCACTTCATCAATCATCTGCTCTCATGTTCATCGGCTCACCTGCACATGCTCATCTGCTCATCGAAATCCTTAAATATGATATATGCTAGCATGCTACATGTTAGCATTTAAGAGATGATGAAAATTGAGCGAGATCGGCAAGAGAGTTCGCATTGAAAGGATCATGGATCGAGATAGCGGAAATACAGTGATCATCCCCCTGGACCACGGCATATCTGTGGGTCCGATCAAGGGGCTCGTCGACCTGCCGGAGATGGTTAATAAGGTGGCCAAGGGCGGGGCCAATGCCGTGCTGCAGCAGAAGGGCATGGTCAGGCACGGTCATCGCGGATACGGCAGGGACGTGGGCCTGATTGTGCACATGAGCGCATCCACCTCCCTCGGACCCGATCCCAACAACAAGGTGCAGGTCTGTCTGGTGGAGGAGTGCCTGAAGATGGGCGCGGACGCGGTCTCGGTTCATATCAACATCGGCTCGGAGACAGAGTCAGACCAGCTCTCCATACTGGGCTGCGTCAGCGAGAGGTGCGACTTCTGGGGCATGCCCCTTGTGGCCATGATGTACCCCCGGGGCAAGGGAATAGCCAATCCCAATGATGTAGAGGTGGTAGCCCATGCCGCCCGGGCCGGGGCGGAGCTGGGGGCGGATATCATCAAGACCAATTACACCGGGGATCCGGACTCCTTCCGCAAAGTGGTGGAGGGCTGTCCCGTGCCAGTGGTCATAGCCGGAGGGCCGAAGACGGAGACGGACATGGAATTTCTCCAGATGATCGAGGGGGCCATGCAGGCCGGGGCACGGGGCGTGGCCATAGGCAGAAATGTCTTCCAGCATCAGGATCCGGTGAAGATGACCATGGCCATAGCAGCCATAGTCAACAAAGGGAAGACGGCGGATGAGGCCATCAAGATATTGGATTGAGATCACCAAAGCAGCAGCAAAAGAAGCAAAAAAAGCAAGAGAAGAAGCAGAGTTGCCATAGCGAGATAAGCCTCCCGGGGCGGTCCACAGCCATCGTCCGCCCCGATTTTAAAAAACTCTTTTCTCAGGCCTCGTATCTCTTCAGATAGCTCCGGATGTAGTCTTCCACCCTCTCGCCTCTGAAAATTCCGGCGTGCCCCTCGCAGAGCACATCCGCCTTTATGTCCAGAAGCTTTTTCATGGACAGCCGCCACTGGCGCAGGTCTGAGCCCCAAGTGTCGGAGAAGGGGCCGTGGATGTCCTGGCCGAATAAGATCCTGCCGTCTTTGGTATCGATGTAGACGGAGATGCTGCCCGGAGTGTGGCCTGGTGTGTGCAGGAAATGAAAGTCCAGGTCTCCCAGACGCAGGCTCTCCTCCTCTCCTTGGAGCAAGAGATCCACCTTGACCGGTTTGTAGGAGACGCCATACATGCTGGCGGCGGTGAGCAGCTCGTTCTCGCCCTCTATCCCCGCCCGATCCAGCTCATGGGCGATGATCTTGGGGCCGTACTGCTCTTTCCAGGCGTAAAGGCCGCCGATGTGATCGATATGGCAATGAGTGGCGATTATATGCCAGAGCTGGGCCGGCTGCCAGCCTATGGACCTTATGTTCTCCTCGATTCTCTTCTTGCCGTAGCCTACGCCAGCGTCGATCATCACCAGCTCCAATCCGGCATCGATCACATAGACACAGGCGTCCTCCGGAGCAGAGAGGCCCGAGCCTCCCACGGCGTAGACGCGATCGCAGATGGACTTGGCCTTGCTCATGGCTATTGCACCTCTTTCGTTCCGGCTACTGGGGCGACTGCTCCCGACCGGAGCGGGCGATCTCGGCCTCGATAGCCTGAAACGCCAGATCGAACTCCTCATGCAGCCTCTCTGCCCCCTCTCGGGCCCCCTCCATGGCACCGGAGCGGCCCATCATCTCCAGCTCTTTGGCCAGGGCGGAGAGACGCATGGCGCCGATGTAGGCGCTGCTGGACTTGAGGCTGTGAGCTGCGAGCTGCAGGGCCCTGGCATCGCTTTTTTCCGTCGCCTCCAATATTGCTTTAACCTTGTCCGGGGAGTGCTTGATAAAGAGGCCGCCCACCTCGGCCACTATGTCCGGGTCGCCATCATCCTGCAGCTGCCGCAGGCTGGCCAGGACGGACTGGTCGAGAACATTACTCAGATCCGATGATTCCTTCATTTCCACAACACCTCAGCCATCGGATTGGCTGCACAGGAGCAGAATTGGATGGATACTATTTAGGTTTAACTTTGATTTTATATGAATGGATGGGCTCTTGGATATCTGTAGATGATCAAATCAATAGACCTATTGAGATGATCGATCTGAGATAATAGTGCAACTTTTATCGCAGATAGGAGTATATAATTAAAAGATAACTCCTGCAGCATATTCCTGGCGGCTCATTCCTATTGAAAAAGCATAGAACGGCTCAGGCAAAGAGAGAAGACTATCCAAATCAAAGGAGGGGATGAGTATCGCTGCACTAATTCCGACAAAATTGAGGAATAATCCCGAGCCACGAACTGGCATAGACTCACTGTAGGGGAGTAGATACATTAATAAGCGGTCCGGTTCCAAGCCAGCCCGAGATGTGGGTCATTGAGTACAGAGAGCTGATCAGGATTCTGACCATCAGCGATCTCAAGATAAAGTATCAGAGCTCTGTCCTCGGCTTTGCCTGGTCTCTGCTCAATCCCCTTCTATTGATGCTGGTTCTCTATTTTGTATTCAGCAGGGCCTTCGCTACCACCCAAGACGACTTTGCTCTCTATCTACTCATAGGCATAGTGACATGGCGCTTTTTAAACAACGGCACATCTTCTTCCATCAGATCCATAGTAGATAGGGCAAGCCTGGTGACCAAGGTATTTATTCCCAGACAGGTGCTGGTGCTCTCCACAGTCCTGTCCAGCTTCATCAGCTCCCTGCTGGAATTTTTGGTTCTCTTCGCCCTGTTGATAGCCTTCGGTGTTGATCTCTCCCTTAATTTGCTGCTCTTTCCCGTTGTTACTGCCGTGTACTTCATCATGGTATACGGGGTCAGCCTGGCCCTGGCCTCGCTTTATGTTTACTATCGGGACCTGGACCAGATTTGGGAGGTCTTGCTTCAGTTGGGATTCTTCCTCTCCCCGGTGGTCTATCCCATAACAGCAGTACCTGAGGAGTACCTGAAGCTTTACATGCTCAATCCGGTCACAGTAGTTATGCAATCCAACCGAGAGATTCTGCTATATGCTCAGACGGCCTCAGCAAGCAACCTCCTATTCATAGCTCTCACCGCTGTGCTCACTTTGGCGGCAGGATCGGCCATATTCAACCGCCTGGAAAGAAGATTTGCGGAGGAGCTGTGATGCACGGCGGCCTGGAGAGTCGGATTCAAAAGGCAGACACAGATCAAGACGGCTGCGCCATTGCCGTTGATGGCATCTCCAAGAGATTTCGCATACCCAAGGAGAAGAAGTTCACCATATTTGAGAACCTGGTCGGCCTCTTGCGGGGCGGATCTTATGCCTATGAGGATTTTCTGGCTCTGCAGGGTGTGAGCTTCTCCGTTCAGAGGGGAGAGACATTTGGGGTGATAGGCCCCAACGGCTGCGGCAAGAGCACCCTGCTCAAGGTCCTGGCCGGTGTGCTTTATCCGGACTGCGGCAGCTTCAGTGTCAACGGCAGAATAGCTCCATTCCTGGAACTGGGAGTGGGATTTCAGGAAGAGCTGACGGCCAGGGATAATGTCTATCTCTACGGGGCCATAATGGGCCTGACCAAAAAAGACATAGACAGGCGCTATGAGGCCATAATGGGCTTCGCCGAGCTGAAGCGCTTTGAGAATATGAAGCTTATTAACTTCTCCTCGGGAATGTATGTTCGCCTGGCCTTCGCCACTGCCATTCAGACCGATCCGGATGTCCTTTTAGTGGATGAGGTGCTCTCTGTGGGGGATGAGGCCTTCCAGCAGAAGTGCAGCCAGAAGATTGACCAGATCAGAAGTTCAGGCAAGACCATTCTCTTGGTATCTCATGACCTGGAGATGGTCTCGGAGCTCTGCGAGAGATGTCTATTAATGAACGGTGGAAAGATAGTGTTCTTAGGGGACACAGAGAGCGCCCTCGATGAGTATAAAAAGATGAGAGGCAAATAGAATCGACTTGCGGATTATTATTGGCAGATTAGATCCAACAGAAAAGCGGTGAAGTCCTATTGCTGCAACGACAACAGAGATTAAATATAAAATTTTGTTTATATCTCATGCCGTGGGCGTATGCGGCTCGGAGCAAGCCCTTTACGCTCTGCTGAAAGGATTGGATAAAGAGAGATACGAGGCCATTGTGGCCGTTCCCTCCCCCGGACCGCTGAGGCAGAAGCTCTCGGATATAGGGATCAAGACATTTATCTCCCCGGTTATGATCTGGATGCCTTTAAAGCAGATGCCATTCTTCCGGTTTATAGCAAAATACTATATCCTATTGCCCTGGAGGATTCTCAAGATTGCCCATCTGATAAGAAGAGAGAAGGTGGATCTTGTCTTCTCCAATGAGCTGCTGCTCCTGGAAGGAGGAATTGCAGCCAGGCTGATGGGACTGCCTCATATCTATCATGTGCATAATGCATTATTCAGCACCTACTTCAGGACCTATCTGCCTGTGGGATTCATCCAGTGGCTGACGCTCAAATTGGCGGACAGGATGATCTTTGTATCCCAAAGGCAGATGCAGGAACTGTTCAAGGATCAGGCCCAAGAGAATAAATTCAGGGTGGCCACTCAGGGATTTGACGCTCTCTATTTTCTTCCAGATAAAAAGAGGGATATCGCCTGGAGAAGCAAGATTGGCATATCCGAGAGATCGCCCCTGGTAGTGCTTATTGCAACCTCGGCAAAAAATAAAGGCCAGGAGGACTTTCTTCAAGCTGCCAGCCTGGTGAGAAAGTCAATGCCTATGGCACAGTTCGCCATAATCGGGAGTGGCGATGAGAGATATCTTAGAGAGCTCAAGGATCTGGCTTTCCGGCTTGGCCTGGAGAGTGACATCTTTTTTGTTGATTTTATGGAAGATATCGCCCCGGTTTATGGCTCATTGGATGTCCTCGTCTGCGCCTCCCTGAAGGAGACCTTCGGGCGCACCATTGTGGAGGCTATGCTGGCCGGCAAGCCGGTGGTATCCACACGATGCGGCGGTCCGGAGGAAATAGTGATCGATGGCGTTACAGGTTTTCTGGTTCCTGTAAAGGCTCCCCAGGAGCTGGCCGGGGCGATCCTGAAGATTCTGGATGACAGAGATCTGGCGCAGCAAATGGGACGGGAAGGCAGAAAGCGTGCAGAGAGCAGCTATTCCATGCAGTCATATGCTCTCCATATTCAGGATATCATCGATGAGTGCATTTCCGAGCACAGGATTAAGAGGCAGCTTCAGCAGTAGGTCCATTCCTTCGGGATGGATGGAAAAATGTGAAAAGATTTTGAAAAATTATTTGATTTTTGCCTCCACCATCTCCTCCCGCAGCATGCAGAGCTTTTCCGCTCCGCGAACATAGAACCAGTAATGCACAATTACCAGCAGACCCCATCCAACCGGAGAGTAGTACATGGCCCAGGTTGGAGAGATGCTTATCGTGCCCATCATATTCAGGGCAAGCCAGATGATATTCACTACCAGATAGATGGCGATGTGAAGCTGGAAGAGCTTCATCTGGTCCGATACTGTAGCCTCTCGAAAGAGCCTCTTATATTCTTCAATTGTGCCTGCCATTTTCATCAATCCTCTATGCTAAATTAATAATAATGTATGTACAAAGATTTATAGTTATTGCTTTCACCAGAAAAGAGCTTCAACCTTCTTTATATAAGCCGGAACATTAAACTTTGATCTCAATCCATTATAGCTCATATATCTCACCTTTCCAAAGACTTCTCTCTCCTTCCAGGCGCGATCATGCAATCCTCCTATGCTCCAGGCGATACCGGTAAAGCCGTTGGGATCTCTTCCGTCCAGCTCGTATCTATCGTTCAGATATATGGCAGCATGTAAGGCGTCAGCCGTCGACTCGCTCCATTCTAATATCTTCTTGGCCCAGTACATTCTTAGATATCCGTGCATCTTTCCCCGGCAAAGCATCTCTTTTTGAGATGCATTCCAGAGATCGTCATGGGTTTCGGCCCTCTCCAGTTCCTTCAGGGAATAGATGTATTCGCGCCGATCATTCTGATGCACCCGAAGAGTCTCCTTAGCCCAATCAGGAAAAGAGTTGACTGAATCGTACTCCGGATTGTAGCAACAGAAATTGTCCGCCAGCTCCCTTCTGACCACCAGCTCCTCCAGAAATGCGCTTGCATCAGTCGGCCCGGAAAGGGCCTGAAGGGCCGCCCTCTGGGCGGATATCTGGCCGAGGTGAAGATAAGGCGAGAGATTGGACTGGCCGTCCTTGGTGGGATCATTTCTATATTCATCATAGCCAGAGAGCTTTCGGTTCAGGAATTCATCCAGAACAGCTCTTGCCGCTGCCTCACCCGGCACCAGCCAATTTGCATCGGCAACAGACTCCGCCTCGATGCTCGCCTCCGCCCTCTTCCAGTCATTTTCCATCTCGCCCGGCCATCTTATCTTCTGTCTCTTCAAGGGCGGAAAGTCGATCAGAAACTCTCCTAGAAGCCTGTGGACCTTGGGCCGGAAGGTATATGCTGCCCACTCCTGCTTAACTGAAGCATGCCAGCAGGGAATGACATTGTGGGCATCCACCTCATGGAATGGGATGGTGATCTGGGCGGCTACGGCATTCTTCCAGCCTCTGCTGATCCTTAGAGGTGAAAAATCCGACACCAGAGCTCCGGCACCGCAGTCCTCCAGAAACTGGGTGATTTCCACACCTGGATCTCCATAAAGTAGCCAGAAGGCGATGCCCAGCCGGGAGAGGCTCTGCTCCACCTCTTTCAGCCCGGCCAGCATAAAATTATACTGCCTGCTGCCAGACTCCAAAAAGCGCGGAGCGAGGCAGAAGACGGCCGCTAAGGGGGCTGCCCTTCTCGTCGCCAGCTCCTGAGCATAGAGCAGGGCCCAGTTGTCATTGACTCTCTGGTCCCGGCTCATCCAGTAGACCACCGGACCAGCCTGAAAGGGATGCTCTGACAGGATTCTCGCTCTCTTTGGATCGACCATAGAGGTCATGTCTCATTCCCCATGCCGATCCGGATTTGTCTCTCCGATAAATAAATGTACCAGGCTGAGATATGAATATCCCCAAGAGGAGATGGTCTAAAGTGAGCGACAACTTGGATGCATGGGAGGTCAGAGAAAAGGACTTTCCCGCCGACGGCGACTTAAAGGATCAGATGAAAGGGCTGCTTCGTTATGCCGTTCTCTCCCCATCCGGGCCCAATACCCAGCCCTGGAAATTCTCCCTCAAGGATGATGAGATCTCTATAATCGCCGATTTCAGCCGGGCTCTGCCTGCCGTAGATCCCACCGACAGGACTCTGTACATCAGCCATGGCTGCGTCCTGGCCAACATTCTTCTCGCCGCGGAGCACTTTGGATTGGGATATGATGTGACCTATCTCCCCGATGGGCCGTCCGGAGAGAGAACCTCTGCCGTGCGCTTTTCAAAAAAGGCAGCAGAACCACGCTTTCCCGATCTCTTCCGGCAGATAACAAGCCGCCATACCAACCGAAAGCCCTTTGAGAGCAGGGCCATTGAGGAAGAGAAGCAGGACGCATTGAAAAGCTGCATCAACAAAGACGGCTTCCGGCTGGATATCCTGACCGACAGCGAGGGAAAGAACCGGATGGCTGATATCCTGGCCAGGGCTCACAAGATACAGCTCGGAAATAAGGCCTTTAGAAAGGAACTGGCATCCTGGGTTCGGCCCAATATAACCTCAGCCAAGGACGGGCTGCCGGGATATTCCTTCGGCTACACCGATTTTGAGTCCTTCTTTGGATCATTCATCTTCGGGACATTCGATATGTCCTCCTCCCGAGCCAGGATTGAGACCGCTTATATGAAGGCATCTCCCGCCGTCGGCGTGCTCTCCACAGATAAAGAAGACAAGCTGACCTGGATCAAGGCGGGAGTGCTCTTCGAGCTGCTCTTTCTTAAGGCCACGGAGATGGATGTCCGCTTCGACCTCTTCAGCCAGCCCACGGCCATATCTGAGTTGAGGCAGGAGATGGCAGAGATTTTAGGTGTCAAATATCCTCAGCTGCTGATACGCATGGGATATGCCGAGCCGGCCAGGCATACTCCCAGAAGGCCGGTGGAAGAGGTGCTGGTCTGAAATTTTTTTCTAAAAGAATTGCACGCTAAAGCCGGTTGATCTCCCCCAGCCTTTTTGGCTCGCTCATCAGCTCCGTTCCCACCAGCAGGGCATCCGCTCCCGCAGCCATCATCCTCTCTGCATCAGCGCCGTTGTGCACGCCGCTCTCTGCGACAAGAAAAACGCCCGCCTCCCGCCCCCGTGGCGCTAGCCGCTCGAATACTGCCAGATCCACCTCCAGGGTATTGAGATTGCGGTTGTTGATTCCGATGACCGTTGCATCGGTCCTGAGAGCGGCATCTAACTCCTCCTCTGTATGAACCTCTACCAGCGGCTCCATTCCCAGGCTCCTGGCCGCCTCTATGAACCGGTCCAGGTCAATTCCCAATGCAGCTATGAGCAAAACCAGATCGGCCTGGACCTCGTACAGCTGCCTCTCGTCGAATATGAAGTCCTTTCTCAACACAGGCAGTCCCGCCTCTCTGGCAATCTTTGCATTCTCCAGAGAGCCCAAGAAGTTAGTCGGCTCGGTGAGAACGGATATACCGCAGGCTCCGCCTTCAGCATAGGCTTGGGCATAAGCGGAGACCTCCGCTGCCGTGAGAGTCCGGCCCAGGGCTTTGGGCTTGATCTCAGCGATGATGGGGATCATGCCCTTGCTCCTGACTGCTCTGGCTGAGGATATCAAGTCCCGGCGCTCCTGCATCGGCCAGGACACGGCAGGGGCGATTCCACGCCTGCGGCTCTCCTCGACGATGCCCTGTATCAGTGAGTGCATGCCACCACATCCTCGATCCAGTTGGATATCAGCTTCTTTCCCGAGGGTGTCAGCACCGACTCGGGATGAAACTGCAGGCCACAGTGCGGCCGGCTCTTATGCCGCACCGCCATGATAATCCCGTCATCCGTCCGGGCTGATATCTCCAGCTCCGGGGAAAGTTTCTCGATGGCCAGGGAGTGATACCTTCCCCCCACCAGAGGATTCTCCACTCCCCGGAAGATGCCTTTGCTGTCATGCATAATGGGAGAGGTCTTGCCGTGCAGGGGCCGGGTATGGGAGATGGTGCCGCCATAGGCTATATTCATGGCCTGATGGCCGAGGCAGATGCCCAGGATGGGCGTTTGGGAAAATTGCCTGATTATCTCCAGGCAGGAGCCGATATCTCTGGGATTGGCCGGATGGCCGGGGCCGGGAGAGATAACGATCCCCAGCGGTCGCAAGGCACTAACCTCAGCCAGAGTCACCTGGTTGGACCGGACCGTCGTCTCCGGGTAAAAGGCGGACACATAGTCCACCAGGTTCCAGACGAAGGAGTCCTGATTGTCCACAAAAAGAATGGGCCGGGCTGCTCTTTCCTTCATGCCGCCACTCCCAGTGCTCTTTTCATAGCCGCCATCTTCCTCTCCGTCTCTTGATACTCTTTCTCCGGATCGGAGTCGGCCACAATCCCTGCTCCTGCCTGCACTCTGGCCACTCCATCCCGAATCAAGACGCTGCGGATGGCTATGGCGAAGTCGGAGCTGCCGTCTATGGAGAAGTAGCCTATACCCCCCCCGTAGATGCCCCGGGACTCCTGCTCCAGGTCATCTATGATCTCCATAGCCCGGAGCTTGGGAGCACCGGATAGCGTCCCAGCTGGAAAGACCGACCGGGCGGCATCGAACTGGTCACACTCCTCCCGCAGCTCGCCGATGACCGTGGTCTCAATATGCTGCACATGAGAGTACTTTAGAACGGACATGAAATCCTCCACTTTGACCGTTCCTGAGCTGCAGACGGAGCGAACATCGTTTCTGCCCAGGTCCACCAGCATGACATGCTCCGCCCTCTCCTTCTCGTCTGCCAGCATTATCCGGGCATATCTGTCGTCCTCAGATTGGGTCCTTCCCCGGGGACAGGTCCCGGCTATGGGATTTACCCTGAGCTTGCGGTCGTAGGTATTGAAGAGGGTCTCTGGAGAAGCACCTACTATGGCCGGGCCGCCGAACTCGAAGATATAGGTATAAGGGCTGGGATTGATGCTTCTCAGCTTGCGGTAGAGCTTGACCGGATCAGAGCATTCCACACTGGTTGACCGGGCGATAACCACCTGAAATATGTCTCCGTCGGTTATGTGCGCCTTGGCCGCTCTCACTGCCTCCTTGTATTCCTCCTCTCCTCCGGCAGAGAGGACATTGCCGCTTATATCCAAGTCCCCGGCCTGATCGTATTCCGGATCTATGCCTCCGATGGTCTCAATCAGATTGACCTTGGGTCCGGGAAGAATGGGAGCTATGGCAAAGTAGACCTTGCGGTCCAGGTGATCGAATATGAATGTGCTCTCCGCCAGGCCGAACTGGGCATCGGGGGTCTGGCCGCTCGACCTTCTTCCCAGTCGCTCCAGCACCAGATCATAGGCCAGATAGCCTATGCCTCCCCCGGTGAAGACCTGCCTGCCGAAGCTATTGGGCATGCCCCGGCTGCAGGGGATGGCCGCTCGAAGCACATGGAATAGATCGTATCCCTCCTTTATGGGTCCCTCCAATGTCGAATCTCTTCGCTGCACGTCCACGCATTCCGAGAGCCGGTCTTTCATCAGCTCTATGCCCCCATTGTAGAACTCCATCTTAACATAGCGGTTCTTCACTGTGATCATGGCGGATGGATCGGCACCGACGAAGGAGAACCTGGCCTTCTGCCCGGACTTTTCCACCGACTCCAGGAGATAGGGACAGCGACGGCCCCGCAAGGCCAGAAACAGGGAGAGAGGGGCATCCACACTCACCTTATTGCTCACATCCACAAACACCGGCGCTACCGTGGGGAAGGACATGCTCTCACCGCCTGCAAGAAGGAGCTGATCCTTGCCGGATCCTTTCTCCCTTCGGTCTCAATGCCGCTGGATACATCCACGGCATAGGGCTTGACTTTCTCTATGGCCTCGGCGACGTTTCCGGGATACAGGCCCCCCGCCAGGATCACAGGAACCTTCAGAGATGCGGCTATCTCCGCACTGACCAGCCAGTCGTGAACCTTTCCCGTACCGCCCAGAGTACCACCAACCATGCTATCCAGAAGGACGGCATCTGCCACCGCAGCATAGCGCCCGGCCTCTTCTCCACCAGGCTCGGCAGCTACGGCGGCTATGATCTTCTGATGAGCCCGCTCTTTCAATTCGGCCAGGTCTCCCGGAGAGAGAGAGCCGTGCACCTGCAGCACATCTGCACCGGTCTCATGGGCCAAGCGCAAGGCATCATCCACATCTCTGGGATTGATCACCGCCACGCTCTTGCTGTAGATGGGCACCCGTCGGATGAGATCCGCTGCCGCCGCGGCTGAAAGGCAGTGCCTGGATGAATCTATCTCTACCACAAAGCCCGCCGCATCCGCCCCTGCCGCCAGGGCATATTCGAGGTCCTGGCGGCTCATGAGCCCGCAGATCTTGACCCTGGTCATAAAAAGCGCACCAGCTTGCCGTAATCGCCGTTCATCTGCACCATCTTATGAAGCAGATCGAGGGCTTTGCCGGAGCTTATGGCCTCCTCCGCAGCAATGGCCCCCTCTTTTAGGCTCTCGGCCTGGCCGGAGATATAGACTGCTGCCCCGGCATTCATGGCTACTATGTCCCTGGCGGGAGATCTTTCACCCATCAGCACAGAGACAAGCCGTCGAGCATTGTCCTCGGGATTCCCCCCGGCTATGTCCGCCAGGGCAGCCGATGGATATCCCAGATCTAGGGGCTTGATGCTGTAGCTCTCTATCTCTCCGTCCTTGAGTTCGGTCACCACAGTCTCGCCCACATTGGTTATCTCATCCATGCCGCAGCCGTGAACCACCATGGCCCTCTCCATGCCCAGCATCTGGAAGACCGATGCCAGCTTTAAGCAGAGACGGGGATCGTAGACACCCACTACCTGAGCCCGGGCTCCGGCGGGATTGGTCAGTGGACCCAGGATATTGAATACCGTTCGCAGCCCCAGCTCCCTTCGGATAGGAGCCACCCGCTTCATGGCGGGGTGAAAGATGGGGGCGAGCATGAATCCTATGCCCAGGCGCTCGATCATAGCCGTCACCGCCTCTGGAGCGGGGCTGATGTTCACTCCCAGCTCGGAGAGTACATTGGCGCTGCCGCACTTCGAACTCACGGCATAATTGCCGTGCTTGGCCACAGGCACGCCACAGGCTGCGGCGACTATGGCCGCCGCCGTGCTCACATTGATGGTATTGGCGGCATCCCCTCCCGTGCCAACGATGTCCACTAGGATCCCGTCGACCTGTGGGGAGATGCATACAGCAGAATCCCTCATCTTGCGGGCAAAGCCGGCGATCTCGGATACGGACTCGCCTTTCATGCGCAGGGCTACGAGAGCAGCAGCGATCTGGGCGTCAGTGGCGCTGCTGAAGATATCGCCCATCAGTGCCTCGGCCTCGGAGAAGGTCAGGTCACTTCCTTCCACGATCTTTTGAAGATAATCCAATGCAATCACCAGGTCTAATGTATAATCTTGTACTATACTGAGTTAAAAAGTACATTGTATTTATAGATTATGCATTGATGTTCCGAAGAGAACAGATTGACGGCAAAGCATCTTGGTTCGATATATAAATAAAGCAGAGAATCTAATTTTTATAAATTAAAAAAAATTAATTTTAATTATTTTTGTTAGTCTATTCTGATAATATATTTAAAAAACCAATATCTTACTAAGGCATCATCTCTCTACCTGACCATTATTCGCTCTTATCCCCATCTTCTTTCTCTGCCTGATTCTCTTCTCCATCTTCTGACTTTTCCTCTTCAAGATCGGATAAATCTGCGCTGCACATGCAATCTTACTGTGCTCATCTCCTAAATAAAGTGAGGCTTTTCGGCCACCGCAAAGCCTATTACCCTCTTGAGAATTCCCATGTCTATGGCAAATCTTAATGTGGCAGTTCTCGGTGCCCCTGATTATAGCAAGGATCTGGGAAAGAAGGGCACTGCCAGCGATCTTACATTTTACAATCTGAAAAAGGCAGATACGACGGTCACTTTTATAGAGCCCACCCGATTCCCGGAGAGGCTTGCTCCTCTCTATTATGCCGTCTCCATGGCTCAGAAGGCCCTGCTGATAGTCGATCAGATCAATCCCGCCTTTGGTGAGATTGTGATTATGCTGGACTGCATCGGCCTCAAGGAGGGCATCGTAATCCTGAAGAATTATATCTCTCGCGAGCAGATATCGCCCCTGATCAAGGGAACTGTAGTCGATGGCTATGAGTTCATAGAAGAGGACAAGAACCTGCTGAGGGAGAGATTATTGGAAGATGCGGCCAAAGTCGTCTCGCCCCAGGATGCAGCAACGGGAACGCTGCCGGTGGATCATTTCTTCAATGTGCGGGGCATAGGAACCGTGGTGCTGGGCTCCCTGGCTGAGGGAAGCATCAAGAAGCATGATGTGCTTATGGTTCTGCCGGGAGAGAAGACGGCGCAGGTGCGCTCCATCCAGAAGCACGATCAGGACTTCGATACAGCAGGCATCGGTGAGAGGACAGGCATAGCTCTCAAGGGAATTGAGGTAGAGGATCTGGATCGAGGGACCATACTCACCAACGACAAGACCATAAAGCAGGTCTCAGCCTTGCAGGGGCGAGTTGAGCTGGTGCGGTACTGGCCGGCTCCACTGAAAGAGGGAATGGTCCTTCATATCGGCCACTGGATGCAGCACATTCCGGCCAGGGTGGAAGCGGTCTCGGCTGAAGGTGACTGGCACAAGGCAGACCTAAAGCTGAAGCTGGACAAGATGCTGGTCTATCGACCGGGAGCGAGAGCCGTCCTGACTTATCCCGAGGGAGGCAAGCTGAGGGTGGTGGGGACAGTAGAGCTGCCTTGATGATAATTTATTCTCCCGCCCTATCAGGCTTGCTTCCATCTCCTTGCTGGATCTGTCCATTCTCCTCGGCTGGCTTGGCAGTGGCATCCGGAGCGCTCTCTTCACCATTTAATTTTAGCAAGTTAATAAAATATCTCTCAGAGAATCCGGAGACAAATGCAATCAGGATATAGGATCCCTCTCTTTGCGTTATTAGATCATCCAGAAGGCCCCATGACATGATCGTAATCAAGACCAGAGCTGCAAATGCTCCGAATATCGGTCTGAGTTGGAATAGCAGAACGCTGATCTCATAATCTCCCAGGTTAGTCTTGGAGCCGCGCACCTGCAATAGGCCGCTAAGAAATCCCCCTATCCCTCCAATTACACAAAAGCTGATGGCACTGACATAGGCTACAGAGATTGGGTGCACAAAGATATTGGCTGGAAATTTAAACCATTGGCTATTGTTGCTAATATATGGAAATACAAGTATAAAAAGAGATAATAGAGCAATGCCCCAGAATTTAAGTGTTCTCAGCCTCTCTATCTGCAGGCCGGTGTTTATTCTCTCTTTTAATGATTCAGTGTTAATAAATCGAATAATTTCTTCAAGGCGTGCCCGGTAATTTTCGGTCTCATTCCTGCTCAGTCCTTCGTAATTATCATTGAATTTCTCTAAGAATTTTTTTGCATTACTCAATATCTCTTGATATGTACCTTTATGAGGTGAATCCAATTGAGCCAATCTGGAGGATAGATCATTTGCATGGGCTAACGCCAGAGAGGGTGGCGTTATCCATACGATGCATTCTTCAATCTCTTGAAGAAGGCTTGAAGCTATGATCATCTGCCTCTTTCCCAGCTTTTGGCTCTCAAGCATCCTCTTGGTGGCATTCAAGAGATTGACTATATATCTTCCAATCTCCTCTGCATTCTTTCGCTCTTCGTCATTGGATATGCCAGAGTATTCTGGAACAAGTGTTCGAAGATCCCCCTCCAAATCCATATAAATAGATCGAAGTTGAGCAATGGAATAGTCTTCATATCTTGTCCTTTTGCCGAAAAGTCTCTTCCAAAAACCGTCCAATTTTGTTTCTGGTGCACCTTCCTCATACCATTTAGGAAACTTCAAATGCTGATTATCTTTTAAATTAAGAGGATGGTAATCCTCGGTCATTTCGGACATAATATTATGATCCCACCGATCTAATTTTTATAAACAATTAGGCAGATCCTATATATTAAGTTTTCAATAATCATCAGTTCTTTTAGAGGCACAAAGCTGTATTGTGGAGCTGAACTCGGCTGGATGTACTGCTCTTAAGGCCTGTCCAGAGGCTTCAGTGGATCGGACGCGCGAGTCTCCTCAGCCTACTGTCCGGTGGGTGATCTCGGAGAGGACTTCAAGAAGAGCATCTCTGAGACGCCCTCTCCCGGCAAAATCTGAAATATCTTGACCTCACATATGCTATCATGATTCTCGGCATATCCGGCAGTCCCAGGAGGATGGCCACGGAGCATATTTTAGGCGAGGCACTCAAGATGCTGGAGGAGAGGGGCCTGGAGACGGTTCAGTTTTCAGTACGTGGCAAGCAGATCAGCCCCTGCCGGCACTGCGACTACTGCCTGAAGAATAAGGAATGCTTTATCAAGGACGATATGTATCAACTCTATCCGCTCTTCAGAGAGGCCAGCGGACTGGTCATGGCCACCCCGGTCTACAACGGCGGCGTCAGCGCCCAGATCAAGATATTGATGGACAGAACCCGCGCCCTCTTGGCCGCAGATACCCAGATCCTCTGGGCCAAGCCCGGCATGGCCATAGCCGTAGGCGGCGACCGCATGGGCGGCCAGGAGCTGGCGGTGCAGCAGATTCACACCTTTTACATCCTCAACGGCATGATCCCTGTGAGCGGGGGATTTTTCGGGGCCAACCTTGGAGCCACCTTCTGGTCTCGCGACAGCCTGGAAGGAGCGATGGATGACGAAGAGGGATTCAGGTCTCTGCGAAAGACGGTCAAGAGATTCTCTCAAACGGTTGAACTGGTCAAGAGGATGAATGAGCCAGATAGATGATCTGGAGAAAGTGGAGGATTGATCAATTGTCCAGCAAGGCAGGGAAAAGAAAGATCGCCTGGGGCATTACAGGCAGTGGTGACCGCATCGAAGAGACTGTCAAAACCATGATAGAATTGCAGAAGCAATATGACGATGTGGTGGATGTACGGGTATTTGTCTCCAAGGCAGGAGAGCAGGTTATCAAATACTATAAGCTCTTCAACGACCTGGAGAAGCACTTCGACAAGGTCTGGGTGGAGATCAATGCCAATTCGCCCTTCCTGGCGGGCCAGCTTCAGGTCAAGCGCTATGAGCTATTGCTCTTGGCACCCGCAACATCCAATACCGTGGCCAAGATCTCTCTGGGCCTGGCCGACTCGCTGCTCTCCAATGCTGCCATTATGTCTCAAAAGGCATTTGTTCCCACCTATATAATGCCCTGCGACTATAAGCCCGGAATCATCACCACCATCCTCCCCGACGGCAGCGAGATGCGCCTGCGCATCCGAAAGGAGGATGCTGAGCATGTGGAAAGGCTGCGAAAAATGGAGGATGTATTTGTCATAGAGCAGCCGGCTGAGATCGCCGGCATCTTCGAGAAGCATTTCTCAGCCGCATCCTGCGCCTCAATCTGAGCTGTTGATTTTCAGATAAACCAGATCGGAGATGTCACCGGCATAAATTCCGGCCACATTCAGGGTCAGATTCTTCCAGGATAGGGTATCATTCACACTCAATATCTGGCTGAGCACAGGACCGCCCGGATCGGAGATCTCCAGCCAGACTTTTGCCGTATCGGCATCAACATCCACAATTTGCAGAGTAAAGTTTCCCAGGCTGCGGTTCTCCTCTGTGGATAAAATCAAATCCTGCCCGGAAGCTGGAGCTGCGAAAATAATCTGGACCAAAAAGATGGCTGAAAATGCCACGAATCGGCCTCCTCTGATCTTTACCATGCCGGACGTCAACCCATCGCCCACCATATCTCCTATGGTCGGAACCCCCCAGCCTCGAAAGGGTTTTGTACTTATGAATCTATCGCCAATTAATACGGGATCAGTAAGATGTAATACTGGTGTTTTCATGAAGGACGTAGGAATACTTGTGCTCGGGCATGGTTCCAGCCTGCCCTATAACAAAGAGCTGGTGGAATCGCTCGCCCAGATGATCGGCAAAAATCACCCCGGCCCGGTGCGGACGGCATATCTTAATATGAACCAGCCCACCATCCCCGAGGGATTGAACAGCTTTGCAGAGACCAATGTATCCAGAATCGTGGCTCTGCCTCTATTTCTGGCCCACGGCGTGCATACACGCCAGGATATTCCCCAGGAGATGGGCATAGATCCAAGCAAGCGCAGAGGCCTTCTTAAGGTCGGCGGGAGAGATGTGGAGGTCATCTGTGCCGAGCCACTGGGCGTGGACGAATGCATAGCTGCTCTGGCATGCAAGAGGGCGGAAGAAGCTCTCGGATAGCCGTACTCGATACCATCCACGGGGCATCTGTCATTTCCCGGAAGATGGTCGAGTCGGGGCTTCGGGCGGAGGCCTTCGAGGTATATCACCATACACCGGAGCTGTCCTCCTTCGACCTGATTGTCTCCCCGGTTCATCTCTCGCCGGACAATACCGCTCTGAGGGCGGCCAGGAGGCAGGGAAAGGCAGTGATCTCCCATCATCAGGCTGTGGGCGATCTGCTGAGGGGGGATGCCTGGTCCGGCGAGATCTTTGAGGTTACGGGCACTCACAGCAAGACCTCCACCGCCCTCTTGCTGGCTCTCATCCTCTCCCGAAGTAGAAGGGTACTCTCTCATACCACTCGCGGCTTGGAGATATGGCAGGATGGCAGATCCCTCCTCCTGGAAAAAGGGCTCTCCATAGCTCCGGCCAATGTGATCCCCGCCGTGCAGGCGGCAAAGGACAGCAGCGCTTCATCGCTGATCTGTGAGGTGTCTCTGGGAGGGACCGGCCTTGCTGACTATGGTGTCCTGACCAGCCTGTTCGGAGACTATATGATCGCATCCGGAAGCAGGTGGGCCAGCACGGCCAAGCTGCAGATGCTCTCCCTGGCCAAAAGAGGGATGAAATTCATAGCCAATAGTGACAGCCGGATCTCCTCTGACTGCTCCTTTGGGGCCGAGGGCTGTGTTTGTGCCAGCTCCGAGCGACTGGTCTTGGGAAAGGAAGAGTATAAATTGCAGCTAGGAGTGGATCTGGACTTTCCAGGATATCAGACGGCGATATCCGCTGCTGCTGCGGCTGCGAATGCGGCGGGAGTGGAGGGCAGGGATATCGCCCAGGCTCTCTCTGGCTTCGACGGCTTTCCCGGCCGGATGAAGATCCAGCGGCGGGAGCATCAGATTATATTCGACTGCTCCAACTCCGGGCTCAAGGTGAGAGATGTCAGTCGCGCCCTGGACAGAGCTCGAGGCCCGGATCTGGTTGCGGTGGTGGGAGAGGACTCCAAGACCGTATGCGAGGGCATGGACATCCCTGTCCTGGCTGATCTGCTGCGCCGTCGCAGAGGCGAGCTGGCCAGACTGATTCTGGTTGGAGAGAGGCTGCAAGCCCTGGCAGAGGAGCTGGGGGCGGAGGGGGCAGCAGATCTGGAAGAGGGGCTGGAGAAAGCCCAAAAGAGCAGCCCGAAGAGGCTGCTCTCATCTGTGAAATGCTTTAGGTGATTGAAAAATGGCAAGCGAAGTGCAAAATTTGACTGTGCTTCATCCCAGACCGAGTTCCATTGTGGCTGCGCTGTACACTCTGCGCGATCTCGGTGCCGAGGTGGTCATACTGCACGGACCGAGCGGATGCTGCTTCAAGCACGCCCGTCTTCTGGAAGAGGACGGGGTAAGGGTTCTCACCACCGCTCTGGATGAGGCCGGATTCGTATTTGGAGGGCAGGGCCCGCTCACAGCTCTCTTAAAAAAAGCACAGGAGCTCTTCCATCCCAGGCTCATGGCCATCTCCGGGACGTGTAGCAGCATGATCATAGGCGACGACCTGCATCAGGCCGTGCTCAATGCCGGGCTGGATATACCGGTCCTGGAGGTGGAGGTTCACGCCGGCTACAGAGACAATACCAGGGGAGTGGTCCTGACTCTGGAGGCGGCCAGGGATAAAGGAATCATCGACCAGGCTGAGCTGGACCGGCAGAAGATCCTTCTGGAGAAGGCGACGCTGGTGGAGAAGCTTCACGGCGCTGCCAGCAGCGAGTATCTGCCTCCGGAGAGAGGGGACATCAAGTACAAGGCTGCATCCAGGCTCCTGGAACTGATACGGGAGGGCAAGAAGGGCCTGAATATCCTCAATGCCAAAAAGGAGACGGCTTATATGTTTGCGGACATCACCGCAGCCGTAGCCGAGATAGCTGGCAGACAGGTGGACAGCCTGGCCAATCTGGATAGCAGTGTCGGCCTGCCCAAGGTGAGAAGAGATGCTCAGAATATTGCCCGCGACCTCGAGGAGAGGAGTGTAAAATATGATCTCATCGGAGGGCTGGACGAATACCCTGTGACCGGCGAAGCCGTACAAGAGCGGACGGCTCGAAAGCATTATGACTTTGCAGTCGTATCCGGCGTTCCCCATGCCATCCCCGCCCAGGCTTTAAAGGGAATGGAGGTCTTCTCCATAACCAATGGACCCCGGCAGGTGAGGCCGCTCAGAGACCTGGGCCACCAGCATGTACTGGTGGAGCTGGATCTGCATCCCAAGACGATGGGAGTGACTCAACTGGTGGAGTCGGAGTTCGGGGCCACTTTAAGGGCCCTGAACAAAGCCGGATCCGGATTGGGCTGAAAGAGAAAAGCTTTATTGCTTATTTAATCCAAAAACTTTTTTTGGAATTTTCAAATGGCCCTGGGCAGCTCGGTGAGAAGCGCATAGATGATAAAACCCATTGTGCCTATGATTCCTATGCCGGCCATGGAGATCTTGGCGATCATATTGAACTCCTCGCGAGTCGGCTTTCTGGCCAGCTTCAAGACCCTCTTGTACTCTTCCAGCTTTGTGGAGGGCATGGAAATGCCCAGATCCATATCCTCTAAATCCAGCTTGCCTCTGACATCCAGCTTATTCTTGAGATCGAGCTTCTCCCTGACCGAGCCCGTCCTCTCTTCCTTAGTTCCCTCGCTCATTCAGCCAGGAAAAGGAACTGGTGTATAAAAAACCTTTCGATCCCGCGGATGCGACATGCTAATTCCATTCTGGTGCAGTAGTCCGGAAAAGGCGCCTTTTGATGCTGAGACAGGCATTACTGGGCTGCTGGTAGAAGGAAAGAGCCATTTCAGCCCGGACCCGGGTCTGAGCAGAAATGAGCCCTGATGGAAGCGAAACATATCCTTCTGCGCCCCCATCCAATTCATTCCTGCTTCTCAATTATCAGATCCCTGAGCCTCTACCCTCTTCTGATGACGGTACATGATAGCCAGAGCATCGGCCACCTCCTCCGGCGTGGAGAAGACGGGTATTCCTGCTTTTTCCATACTGATCACATCGGCCATGGCAAACTCCTTTCCCGCCACGCAGGCAATGATGGGCTTGCCCCTGTAGTTTATGGACCGGAGGGCCTCCACATAGCTGTCCAGTATCTCCGCCTGCAAGACCACAATGAAGCTTCCTACATCGTCGCTGTCCACGCCAATCTCAATGGTCTTCTTTACCGTCTCAGCATCCTGGCTGAAGGTGTAATCAACCGGATTCATGCCGCAGACGTAGTCCGGCAAGAGCTGCCGCAGCCGCTCCTTGAGATGGGGCTCCAGATCAGAGAGCCTCATGCCGTTGTCGGTGATGGCATCGGCGGCGATGACACCCAAAGAACCGGCATAGGTTATGATGAACACCCCCTCCCGGTCCGGCAGGGGCTGCTTGGATACGGCCCGGGCCAGGCCGAACATGTGCTCATAGTCTCGGGCCCGGATGATGCCCGACTGGCTGAAGGCGGCACTGAAGACCTGATCATCCCCGGCCAGAGAGGCGGTATGAGAAGCCACCGCCCTCTTGCCCGCATCGGTTCGCCCGGACTTGAGGACAATTATGGGCTTGTCTCTGGTGATCCGCCGGGCCACATCTATGAACCGGCGGCCTCCCTTCACCGACTCCAGATACATGCAGATGACATTGATGTTCTCATCTTGGCTCACCGCCTCCAGTATATCGGTCTCATTTATGTCCAGCTTGTTTCCGATGGTGGCGATGATCCCGAAGTCCATGATATGCCGCAGGCCCCAGAGCATCCCCGCCGCACAGACTCCCGCCTGGGATACGAGGCCTATATTGCCCATGGAGAGAGCATCCACTATGCCTATGGACTGGACCATGCTGCAGTGGGTGTTGATGATGCCGGAGCAGTTGGGCCCCAGCAGACGGACGCCGTACCTATCGGCGATCTCCTTCATGGACAGCTCTATCTTCTTGCCCTCATCTCCCAGTTCGGCAAAGCCGGCCGACTCCACCACAATGTAGCGCACCCCGCACTTGCAGCACTCCTCCACCACATCCGGAGTCACCCCTGCCGAGACCAGTACTATGGCCACATCCACCGGCTCGGGCACGGCGCTTATGCGGGGATAGGTCTTGTGGCCGCAGATCTCATCGGCTCGGGGATTGATGGGATAGAGCTTTCCCCCAAACTTGTGGCTGACCAGATTGGTGAAGACATTCCAGCCCAGCTTTCCCGGCGTGCCGGAGGCACCTATGACCGCTATGCTCTTGGGATAGAAGAGGTCATGCAGGTCGAAGCTTGCTCCTGCCGCCGCCGAGGGCTGCGGCTGCCGGGGAGGGCCCAGGATGATGCGGGCGTCGACCACGCAGTAGCCATCGGGATAAAGAAAGACGGGATTCAGATCCATCTCCGAGATCTCGGGATTGGCCAGCACAAAATCGGATATCGAGAGGATCAGCTTTTCCAGGGCGGGGATATCGGCAGAGTAGCCCCGATAGCCCTTGAGGAGGGCATAGCCCTTGATCTCCTCTATCATGTCCCGGGCATCGGATGCCAAGATGGGAAGGGAGCGGAAGGAGACGTCCTTCAATACCTCCACGAACACGCCCCCCAGGCCGAACATCAATACCGGCCCGAAGGTGGCATCATTGGCCACGCCTATGATGGCCTCCACCCCTGGCCGGGCCATCCTCTGCACCGATATCCCTTCCATCTTCTGGTCGGAGAATGCTTTCTCCATCTCCCGGTAGGCAGCTCTGACCACCCCGGCGTCATTTAAATTCAGCTTGACTCCGCCGGCATCGGATTTGTGTACGACCTCAGTCGAGAGCACCTTCATGGCCACCGGTGAGGCCAGGGTCTGGAATATGGCCACCGCCTCCTCCTCAGACCTTGCCACCTCTGCCCCACTGGTGGTTATCCCCAGGTCCTCCAGAATGGCTTTGCTCTCATGCTCCATCAGGTAGGTCCTTGACTCATCTTTGGCTCGATTTATGATTTCTCTAGATCTCTCTGCCATTTTGACCCCAGAATTTGATTTCTTTTAAGCAAGACTGGTAAGCACAGTGCATTTTATGTTTATACGGTTTTCTTCTTATCAGATCGCATTGACGGACCACACCTATTTCATTTTAATGGTCTTGCTCAGATCAGCGTCCACGAGGGCATCAGGACATGAGCAGATAGAGATATGAGATGCGATCAAATCTTCCCCGACTTGATGAAATATTATTACTATTACTATATATTATATTTATTAAATAACCACAAGATAAATTATTATAGGAATCATCGACAGTAATATGAAATACCTCTTGAGAATACCTGAGCAGAATGATCCGGGTGGCAAGAGCATATGGATAAAAAAAAGCGGATTAGACTATTGAGCCTGAATTTAGGCATTGCCGCAGCCAACATAATCACCTTCTCCCCGGGATTGATTGGATTGGAATTGGGCGGTGCCAGTGCATTGGCAACCGCCTTTGGCAGCACAGTAATCTTCTTGAGCGTCGCGGGGCTGATCTATGGCAATTATAAGCTCCTCGCTGAGCCGGAGAAGGCTGCTCCGATCAATAAGATGATTTCAGTGCAAGATTATATCAGAGGCCTGAATGAGCACAGGGAGATTAAGACATTCGAAAGAAGCATTGGACTGCTGCTGGATCAAATTGAGAGGCTGCAGAAAAAGAACAGAACAATCCGGGATATCCTTCTGCAGAACTTCAGCGATTCTGAGATCGCCTACAGGAAATTTGATGCGGTCATCTCCGAGGTAGAGAGGATATTCTTTATCAACATTCGCAGCATCCTCAATAAGCTGAATGCATTTGATGAAGATGAATACATTTTTATCAGGAAAAAACATGAAACAGGAGGTTTTTCGGAGCAACTCATGGAAGAAAAATTTAAGGTTTATGACGAATATATAAAATTTGTAGATGCAGCCATTGAAGACAACGAACAGATATTGTTGAAGCTGGATAAGCTGCTTTTGGAGATTTCAGGATTAAATTGCATTGAAAGCGGCGAGATGGAGCAGATGGCCGGCATGATTGAGATCGATAATCTGATCAAACAGGCAAAATATTATAAAAATTGAGGACGGGAAATAGGCATGATAGATGAGAAAAACAAGAATGTGCTTTTAAAGATAGCGGGGTTGGCATTTTCAGTATTTCTTCTGACTTTTGCAGGGATGTACATATTCGGAACGACAAACACAGATCTAACTCTGCCCACCATCATAAAAGGAATCGATGTGACCAATGTCGCGCATAAGGGTGTACCGATTGAGATTGATGGCACAGATCTAAAAGACATCCTGCCCGATATCTCCAAATATCCGCCTCAGGTTGAGAAAAGCACAACCAGCTACATCGAAATTTTCTCCTCTCCGGAAAAAGCTGGCAGCGGCACCGATGGCTGGCTGACAGAAGTGGCCAGGGACTTCAATCGGGCTGAGATGATTATTGAAGGCAAACAGGTATCTGTAAGACTGAGAGGAATCGCTTCTGGCCAAGGTGCCGATTATATTACTTCCCAAAAGCATTTGCCGGATGCTTATACTCCGTCCAATGAACTATGGGGGGAGATGATCATCTCCCGAGGGATCAAAGCCGAATTGATCCAAAAGAGGCTCGCCGGCAATGTGGCTGGAATCCTTCTCACCAAGGCCAAGAGAGAGGAGCTGGAAAGCAGATACGGGAAAATCAATATCACGACGATTATCAATGCTGTCGCAAAAAACCAGCTACAGATGGGCTACACCAATCCTCTTGCCAGTTCAACCGGACTGAACTTTTTGATATCGACATTGCAGGCTATTGATGGAAGCAATCCATTGAGTTACAGAGCTGTATCTGGATTTGAGAGCTTCCAGGACAATATTCCTGTGGTCGCCTATACCACTCTACAGATGCGGGAATCTGCCAGATCGGGAATCTTGGAAGGTTTCATCCTGGAATATCAGACCTATATCAATACTCCAGATATCAGATCCTATGAATTCATTCCTTTTGGGGTCAGACACGACAGTCCGATTTATGCGATTGGAGAGATTTCTCCGGAAAAGATGAAAATATTAAGCGAGTTCATCGACTTCACTCAGCGGGAGAAGTACCAGAAGCTGGCCAATGAATACGGTTTTAACGGCCTTGACCAATACCAACCCGAGTCCGGACCGGTCAGCGGTGATGTGATTATTCAGGCCCGGAAAATCTGGAAAGAAGAGAAAGACCCCATGCCCATTTGCGCCGTATTTGTGGCTGATGTCTCAGGCAGCATGGAGGGCGAGCCGCTGAATAAATTGAAGCGCTCATTGATGGAAGGCCAGAAATATATCGGCAATGACAATCTGGTTGGCCTGATATCTTACTCAGATGATGTCCATATTGATCTGCTCATTTCCAAATTCGATCTGAAAAACAGGTCTCTGTTCTCCGGGGCAGTTCATGACCTGCAGACCGGTGGGAGCACAGCAACCTTTGATGGGATCGCCGTGGCCCTGGACATGCTCCAAAAGGAGAAGGAAAAAGATCCCAATCTTAAACTGAGGATCTTCGTTCTCAGCGACGGGGAGACAAATAGAGGCCATTCTTTGAATGAAATCAGAGGCATAGTAGAGGAATCTGGAATACCAATATACACAATCGGCTATAACGCTGATATCGAGGCGCTGAGGGAGATTTCCAGAATCAATGAGGCTGCCAGCATAAACGCCGATACAGATGACGTTGTTTACGAGCTGCGCAATCTGTTCAACGCTGAAATGTAAATGCAGGAGGATCGGGATGGCATAGGAGGGATTGAGATAGCTTTTAACATGGAAGTGCCCGATGAAAAAGCAATAAAGGACGATGTCCTGGAGCAGGTCAAGCCGGTACCGGAAGAAGTAGCCCAGCTTCAAGCTCTGGCGGAGAGCAATGTTGGCGAGATTCTGAACATGGATGTGGATGAATTTGCCAAGAAGAAGGCCATTATCCAGTCAATTGAGTCTTTTGGGGCGGACTCGATTAAGAGTTCTGCAGCAAAAAACTCCATGCTGCAGATGGCAGTGGGTAGCCTCTCTAAAAACGGAGACGAAGGGGGCGTTGTGGCAAAAGGCTTGATGGAGCTGCACCGGGAATTAGAGGACCTGGATCCAAGCCTGATCGACTTCACCAAGACCGGCATCTTGGGCATGGTATTCAATCCCATCCGGGCTTATTTTGCCAGATATCAGAAAGCAGAATCTGCAATTGCAGATATCATCGCCTCTTTGGAAAAAGGGAAAATAAGCCTCAAAAACGACAACATCACTCTGGAAATCGAGCAGCAGGCATTGCGCGATCTGACTCGAAAGCTGATGAAAGAGGTCCAGCTCGGTGCCCTGATGGACGAATCGATCAAAATGCAGATTGAAGAGGCCAGATCCAGGAGCGAGGCCCCGGAAAAAATTAAATTTGTCACTGAAGAGATTCTATTTCCGCTGCGGCAGAGGATCATGGATATGCAGCAGATGATCGTCGTCAATCAGCAGGGTGTAATGGCGACAGAGGTTGTGATCAGGAATAATAAGGAGCTGATGAGGGGGGTAGAAAGGGCCAAGACGGTAACGATATCCGCTTTGCGCATTGGGGTGATGGTTGCCGGAGCCCTATACAACCAGAAGATAGTCCTCCAGAAGATTCAAGCTCTCAATGAGACTACCAATCATATCATAAGCAGCACCTCTCAGATGCTTAAGGCACAAGGGGCGGAGATCCAGAGAGATTCAATGGAGAGCAACATCTCGGTCCAGACGCTGAAGACTGCCTTTGCCGATGTTATGGACGCATTGGATTCCATAAGCAGCTATAAGCAGGAGGCTCTGCCAAAGATGAGGGATACCATCGAGCAGTTCAAGGAACTGGCTGCCAGAGGCGAAGAGCAGATTGAGAGGCTTGAGAAGGGCCAAAAGCTGACCCGATAGTATAAGCGGGAATGGCTATAAAATCAGCTAATCGAGCCTCAGGCGGGTCAGCACCGATCCACAGCGCCCTGTTAGCAGGAGCCAAACACCTAAGTGATGGCCTGATCCCGCCCCGAGCCCGACTCAAAGCCTGAACAGACGGGCAAACACAGCGCTGCAAAATGGCGCAGCGTCCTTTTCATGGGAGCCTGAAGGCACCGCCAGATGCCGGACCTGTTGTCTGCTCTCTCATAGGCTTTGTGCCGCGCCCTGGGCCAATGGCGAGGTACTCCAGATCCAGCCGATTTAAAAGCTTGCTACGCCGATCAAGGCGTGCATATCTCAGACCCATTTGGTCTATATCGGCCTTTTCTGGTAAGGATCCGAAGGTGCTGCTTTAACGGCAGCATCTCTCAGCCTAATGAAGCCCTCGTGGCGCATCTACGGTGGGATCCGCCCATCGAACTCTCTTCTGTACTGGGAGATTGTCGGAAATCCTGTCCTCGTTCTTGCTGCGCAAAACGCGGCAAACTACATATAATATCGTTATAGATACTTATAGCTGGCGGTTGGATCCGCAAGGTCCGCTTCTCTGAAGATACGGAAAGCTTTATCTCTTTTTATCCAGCATTACTCTAGTTCAATTTCACGGAGCTTTATTGATGGGCGCAGAGAATGGCTGGGATAAGTTGGCTGCTATTGATGTTGCTGAGCTGCTCTTAACTGCAGACATATATAACCGCAAAGAAAATTTGACCGAGGACGACCTGCCACCCAATATCCGCAAGCATTACTTCGATGCCGAGACCAGAGGCGTAAAAAGGCCGATCTATGTGACCAGCTCCGATGTGGAGAAGATCTACAGAATCGGCAATGTCAAATCGCTAATAAAGGATCTCACCTTTGTGGCCTTCGAGGAGTTCGGCTCCCAGCTCCGGCTCACCGTATTCGATGTGGCTGCCAGATGGTTTGCCAATCAGAACGACCTGGACCGGATCAGATCCAATCCGACCCTTGCTTATTTTTTCGAGAACTATGACTCGATCAATGTCAGCTATGCCCAGGCCCGAGAAAATAATAAGCCCCTCTCAGCCGATCGGGAGTGGATCGATGCCCGGATTAAAGAGCTGTGCAAGGATGAAAAGGAAGCCGACGACCTTCTCAAGCTGGCCTATATCAAGGCCCCGGAGGATGTGAGAGACAGCATATCCGGACTGGTGCTCAATGAAGAGCAGAAAGCGGAGATTGAGAAGATGGCAAAAGCCCTCAAGAACCGCAAGTACCTGGAGGAGATCGGCCTGTATGAGATAGGAAAGCTGCTCTTCGTCGGACCTCCGGGCACAGGCAAGACATCCACTGCCAGGGCCCTATCCAGGCGCTTCTCTCTGCCCATGGTTGAGGTTCGGCTGTCCATGATCACCAGCCAGTACCTGGGAGAGACATCCAAGAACATCGATAAGGTCTTTGATCTGGCCAAGAGGCTCGCTCCCTGCATCCTGCTCATAGACGAGTTCGACTTTGTGGCTAAGACCAGGACATCCGACGAGCATGGAGCCATGAAGAGAGCGGTCAACTCCCTACTCAAGGCCATAGATGAGATCAGCCTGGTGGAGCATGGGGTCTTGCTCCTGGCCGCCACAAACCATCCTCAGCTCCTGGATTATGCCGCCTGGAGGAGGTTTGACAAGGTATTGACCTTCCCCCTGCCGGATTTGGCCATGAGACGGATGATACTGGACAAGGTCCTCTCCCCCATAGATGTCCAGGCGGATACGCTTAAACTGGCGGAGTTGACCGAGGGCTACTCCGGCTCAGACCTGCGCCTGGTGATCCGGGAGGCGGTGCTCAATGCCTTGCTGGAGGATAGAAGGAATCTTGATCAGGAGGATCTGGAGAGGTCGGTGGGGGAGTTCAGGCGCCGCATATCCGATTACAGAAGAAGTGTTGCCGCTTAGAAGAAGAACACAATTGAGATGTTGGAGTCACTGCTGCAGCATGATGATGAGCAATCAATGAGGATCAGATGAAGATCACTCTGTTGGGAACGGGAGATGCCATAGGTACCCCCAAGATCGGATGCAAATGTCCCGCCTGCATGGATGCACTAAGGGGAGGGCGGAGCCGGAGGATGAGGTTCTCTGTTCTTATCGAGTCGGACGAAGAGGACGGCAGAGTCCTTGTAGACAGCAGCCCTGACCTGCGGTGGCAGCTCCTGAAAAAGGATATCGCCAAGGTGGACGGGGTGATCTGGACTCATGCCCATTATGATCACTATGCCGGATTTGGGGACTTTCACCGGGTGCAGAGCCACGTCGATGTCTATGCCCTAAAGGAGACCATGGACTATATCCTCAACTATCTTTATTTCCTCTCCCCGGTCCGTCATGATGTAGAGGCCTATCAGCCCTTTGAGATCGCGGGAATGCAGTTTACTCTCCTGCCGGTAAATCATCCCCCTCTGGAGACGGTGGGAGTGCGGATAGACGACGGCCAGAAGGTGGTGGTTATTACCAGCGACACCAAGATGGAGATTCCCGAGAAAAGCCTGGAGCTGATGAAGGGAGCGGATCTGATGCTGGCCGATGCCATCACCCCGCCCGGCTATACCATCAGCAAGCACATGACTGCTGATGAGGCCATGCTCCTGGGAGAGAGGCTGGAGGCCAAGAGGCTGCTTCTCACCCATTGCAGCCACCTCTATCCGCCTCATGAGATAGCCCTGAAGAAGTGGCCGCTGGGTCACGACATGATGGAGATTGTGCTCTAGAAGGCAACGGGAGTTGGAAATGATTCTGCGCAGCGTGGCTATTTTGAAGGCGATATTTCTCTTATCTATTTTCATTCTTTTTTCATCCATGCCGCCGGCAGATGGGAAAGGGAGTCAATCTCCATCTTTTGCTGCCCCGGGCGGAGAGGCCATCCAAAATTACAGCTATAGTGAGAGCTACAATTATGAAAAGATCGATGCTCATGCCCTTGCAGCGCCGATCTCGGCTGAGCAGTCGGTAGAGAGCCTTGCCGCCTATCTCATCGAGCCGGCGGCAAACGAGCGGGAAAAGGCCAGGGCGGTGTTCCGCTGGATCTGCGAGAATATCGATTATGATCTAAGGTCTTATTTTACAGGAAGCATATCCTCGAGCAGCTCCGCTGATGTTCTGAAGAGCAGGAGCTCGGTCTGCTCCGGCTACTCTGATCTATTCTCTGCCCTGGCCGGGGAGGCGGGCCTTGAGGCTGTCGAGATCCGAGGCTATGGAAAAGGCTACAGCTACCGACCGGGACAGAAATTCTCCGGCCCTTACAACCACGCCTGGAATGCGGTCAAGATAAACGGCTCCTGGCATCTCATGGACCCCACATGGGGGGCAGGATACCTGGGCCGAGACGGAAGATACCATCGCTTCTTTGATGATCACTATTTTATGACACCGCCCGACGAATTTGTGTTCGACCACCTGCCGGAGGAAGAAGGCTGGCAGCTTCTTGACCGGCCCCTTTCCCAGGCACAGTACGAGGATCTGGTCTATGTGGAGTCGGATCTCTTCAATTTGGGCCTGAGGGTTATAGAGCAAAATGGGAGCATTGCCGCAGGTGGAGAGGTCAATATCTCGGTTTATGCTCCAGAGGATGTGTTGATGATGGCCGGGCTGGAGGATGAGGCAGGGGTGCTGGAGGGCAGGACATTCTGCCAGAGGGATGGTGAGAAGTACGATATCCTGGCTCGGTTCCCCAAAGCGGGAGGATATGCCCTCAAGATCTATGCTAAAAGGAAGGATGATCCCGGAGTCTACAAGTCAGTGATGCAATACAACATCAATGCCTCATCCGGAGTGGAGAGCGGCTATCCCCTGACCTTCGGCAGATTCGGGGAGGTGGGAGCACATCTTTACAGCCCTCTGGAGGGAAGGCTCCAGGCCGGGCAGAGCTACCATTTCAAGATCAGGGTGCCGGGGGCGGCAGAGGTGGCTGTGGTGTGCGGAGGCGAGTGGAGCCGGCTGGCGGGGAAGGGGGATCTGTTCGAGGGGAATGTGACTGTCGCGAAGGGAGAGGCAGGGATCTTCGCGAATTTTGATGGGGAGAAGTGGGAGGGGATGGCTAAATATGAGTGGACGATAGTCTGAAATAATCAGATAATGAAAGTAGCAATTTTTAAAAATTGTATATAAGTATATGGATGAGAATTTCTACATAAGCTTAATTTCCTGTACGGCTATGTCTGAAGACCATCCGGATCTTCCCTTATCATCCCAGAGCCTTTCCCGAATGCTAAGCCGTATCGGTGAAGGCACCGTGAACCTGGAATTCTCTCACAAGCTCATTCAGCAAATATCCACGGGCAGCACCTTGATCTATGACATAAAATCACTTTCATCTTACTCTCAGAGCATAAGCCTCCTGGAATACGGTTATAATCGAGACGGTCTCGATCTGTCTCAGATCAATCTATCACTAATCGTGGACAAAGATCTGGGCATACCAGTGATGTACGATCTCTATCCTGGAAGCATCGCAGATGTATCTACGCTTAAGAATACCTTCAAGAAAATTGAAGCTCAAGGCGCAAAAAATTATGCCATGATCATGGATAGGGCTTTCTTTTCAACCGATAACATCGAAGAGATGGTATCGGCAGATATATCCTTTATCATTCCGCCAACGAGCACTCTCAAGAATGTTAAAGAGGCAATATCCGCTATCCATAAGAGCATTGATGATCCAGAGCATTTAAAACTCTATGAAAAAGAGCCACTGTTTGCGATGCCAGTAGTCATCGATGTCGGAAAAAACAGGCTGAACGGATATGCATATTATGATCAGAAACGAGAGCAGCAGGAAAGAAATACGTTTTACAAGCGGCTGTATGATCTGATGGAGGTGCTCAGGTCTAAGAACCTGAAAACCTGGATGAATCCAGGTGAGGTTTTCAGGGAGACTGCTAAAAGAGACGCCAAATTCATAGAATGGAAAGCTGCGGGCGGTAAATTTCAGGTATCGCTCAGGAAAAATGCTGTCTCCCAGGCTATTAATAAAATGGGAAAATTTATTCCGCTCTATCGTGGCGAGTTCACATGGGAGGAGTGCCTTGCGCTTTATCGAAGCAAGGATGTCGTCGAAAAGGGGTCCTTCCCATTATTTTTGCTACAATTCCAGAATCTTTTTGGGAATTTTCGCTCATTTCTTTTAAAGATTATATCAGCTCCACTTCCCAGAAAAAGGATATGCTGAGATGATTGGCGAATCTCTGCAGTAGACAAATGCTCCATCGTTTAGATAGAAGCACAAGTAGTCAATCTTCCTGTAATATTGAGATGTAACCATCTTCCAGCGATACTCGGGAAGGACTATGCCGACCTCATCTTTTCCATCTACATTCCAATCTCCTACCAGAGGCTTCTGCATCGGACCAGTGATGTCCGGATCAAATCCTGAGCCGGATTCATAGGCAGTATGCAGTCCTATTTTCTCAGAGTTACTTTGCATGTTTTTTGATTCGTCTGGATATGGACTATTTGGAAGCTTATCATACATAACTAGATACTTCAATGTCTTTTCATCTTTTCCATCTAGATTGTTGTCTAGGTGGAATGTGAAATCAGATCTATTATAATAGCCAATTCCATCATAGCCATCTCCATCCCAATCACCTGATAGAGGCACAGAATCGCTTCTCCCATAAGTTATGGTCCAATCATCTTTGCCATCAAGGTTGCAGTCAAGATGAAAAGTATTATCCAATTGCCGGTAGTAGCCAATTCCTTCTTTATGGTGAGATCTTGACAAAGTTCGAAACGGCATTTTCCATTTACCAGATATAGGTATATCAGCGCTTTTTCCATATCTAATGGACAACATATCGTCCAGACCATCTAGATTATTGTCAAAATAGAATGTTTGATCTGATGGTCTAAAATATCCTATTCCATCGAGCCCATCATCATCCCAATCACCAACGATGGGTTTGTCTCCTATTTTTCCATAGCTTATTTCATTATCGATTTTACCATTGATATCGCTATCCAGCTTGAATTTGCTGCCAGACTGACTATTCTGAAAGAAGCCAATACCGTCCCCGGTTGTCTCAACTTTGAGTGTCCACCATTGAAAATTTCGCGTATAGATTGAACTATCATTATAATCAGCATTCACTCCATGTGGCTTAACGCTATCGTAATCCATATCCATGCTTACATAGAATATGTTATTGGGACGATTTAGGTTTGGACTATTAAGGGTTGGTTTATTCTGCCAGCTGTTTACCATGATCCAATAGCGATTGACGGGATTGGTATCATCGTACCCAACGCAAAGAACGTCATGGCCGTGAAGCATATTCGAAACAGCTTGATTCGCAGATTCATCAGAGGTCGGTACTGACGATCCTCCATTTTCTCCAAACTTCCACACTGCGGACTCACCTTTAGTTGCCCAGAATTCGTAAAATCTTTCCCATTCTGCTGGATTATTCATATAGATGGACAAAACCACTGCCCTCTTTTGGTTGAGCACATCCTTGATATTTGCAATCGCTTTATCTTTCCCAACTCCAATGGTTGGGATCACTTGCGCCTCGCAATGGACTATCGGGTAATAAGGTTCTTTAGATATTTTTTCTGGAGGCACTGAGGACAAACAATCTTCGCCTTTATGTTCTTCATGGTAGTATGCGTTAGTATTTGACCAAAAAACTGCATAATGCTTCCCGAATATAGGCCTCCCAAAGAAATCAGCAAACGTGGTTGCATAGCCACCACAGCATGGCCTCCCAAAATTTGAATTAAACCATTGTACAGAAAGCCTTTCTTTGATCCCTGTATGTACGGCTCTATCAATCTCCATTGCACCTGTCAACGCCCAAACCCAACAGTCTCCGCAGCCTTGCATTCTTTCATCTGGAAAATTAGGAAAATATTCTAAAAGATCGAATCTTTTTCCTTTTGCCGGATAAGGACTCGGTGAATAATTTGGAGGTCTGAAGTCAATCTTCGTAGGCACTCTGGAAGCTTTATTATAATTTTCTTCTATAATTCGCATCTCCTGGTGAGTAAAATGCATCAATGGAAATTTTTCATTACTGATATAAGAATTATTGGAAATAAATATGAGATAATTGCCTGCTTTGAGATTTTCGATGGAATAATTCTCTTTTAAGGATATATTTTCATGCAGTTGGTCAGCTTGAATCTGATGAATTTGTATTATAAAAAACAAAATAATTATAGCTAATCTTTTCCATTCCAGGTCCTTCAATTTCAATCACACCGAGATTACATTTGGACATGCACACATTTCACTTTCCTGATATTTATAATTTTTGACTCTAATCAAGCTATTTTAGAGTCCTAAGAGCTTTGCATTTAGATACTCATACAGGACGCTACAAAGAACTTGGCGAAATCCGCTGAATCCATAACTACATCGCTGCGTCCGGAACGCCTATAGACCAGGCTATTTTTCATTCGAACAGACGGATGGGGAAAAAGATCATGGAGCTGTACAAGAATAGCTCAAAGAATTATTCAGAAATTGGAGCATGATAGATCCTGCGCTTGATCAGAGAAGGCCGAGGAAGTCGATCACGACATGCCTATTCCCTGATCTTTGAAATATTACAGAACGAGATGCTTAATTA
>ENA-UOWE01000841-UOWE01000841.1-activated-sludge-metagenome-genome-assembly--contig:-NODE-841-length-41321-cov-84.477948_pt1 | contig 41321 bp, 30 predicted proteins | sample MGYA00249841_ERZ761562 | MGnify/ENA primary metagenome ERZ761562 (study PRJEB28883, sample SAMN05720200) | activated sludge metagenome | isolation source: Anaerobic digester | place: Japan...
ACGGATACAACCACGGATGTAACCACGGATGCAACCACGGATGCAACCACGGATACAACCACGGATGTAACCACGGATACAACCACGGATACAACCACGGATGTAACCACGGATGCAACCACGGATGCAACCACGGATAGCACCACGGATAGCACCACGGATAGCACCACGGATACAACCACGGATACCACGGATAGCACGGACACTATATGGAGACTACCTCTCAGGTTTTGCGTGCCCCCGGCGGTCCAAGGCCAGGGGCGAAGCCGAAATCATTGTTGCCCATCTACCATCCCGCCTCGCGCAACAACTGTCGAAGCGTCGTAAACGCCACGGGTGCTTCCGCTGCCATATCCTGCCATCCTGCCTCGATGGAGATGCGCCCCTCGTAACCACTCGCCTTGAGTGCCCGGAAGAAAGGCGTGAAGTCGCAGGCTTCGATGCCGGGCGCGCGCCGCGAGGTTGCCGTGGCAATGTGGACGTGGTGCAGCAGCGGGCCATAGGTCACAATCGCGTCGGCATCGTTGTCGTCCAAAAGCCAGTGATAGGCATCCACCAGCAAGCGCACATTGGGATGATCCACGGCCTCCACGTAGCGTCCACACTCCGCCACGCCGGTCAAAATGTTGCACTCACGCTGGTTCAGCGGTTCGACCACCACCACGATGTTGTACCGCTGCGCCAGGGGGCCGATCAGGTCGCCGAATTCGACGAGCTGCTGCCAGGCGATGCCGCGCTCGAAATCGTCAGGGACGCGCCGCGCACCGCCGGAGCCAAAGACAATCGTATCTATACCGGCCTGCGCCGCGCGCTCGAAAACGACCTCGGCATAGGCGGCCAGAGCGTTGCGGTTGATGTCGGGACCGGTCACCCTGAGATTCGCGGGGAGGAAGCAATTCGCCACCACACAGGGCAACGCCGAGGCCCGAATCCGCGCCAATTCCTGTAGAAAAGCGGCTTCATCCTCGACCGTGGTCTTCAGGTGATTCTGGACGTGCAGTTCCAGAAATTCAAAGCCCGCCGCAGCTAACACGGGCGCAGCGTTGGGGTCAGCACAAACACCGAGTTTCATGGTAAAAGCTCCTTTTCAGAGAATGTGTAATGAGTCATAGAGCCTCATATCTCGAAGCTAAAGCACGAGCTAAAAAGGCCAGGGCCTTCGGGCTAGAATTCTAGCTCGAAGGGGGCTTTGCTCTTTCGGTCCGGCCGCTTTAGAGCCGGGCTAACGGAAAGTCACGCCGATCTCATCCGCCACGCTACGGATGTACTTAGCGGACAGACGGTAATCTTCTTCGGCGTGCAGGTGCTCGATCATCAACGGCGTATCGGGATCAAGTTTGCTTAACTCGCGCAACAGGGTGCGGTAGTCCAGATACCCCAGGCCAGGGCGGACTTCGTCAAGGTGGGTGGTCAACTTCGTGGAGAGCAAGGTGTCTTTGGCGTGACAACTGCGGATGTACGGGCCGAGTTTGGCAAACCACTCGCGGATAAGCGCGGCGTTGTCGAAATAGCGTTGCGGGCTGTTGATGACATTGACCATATCTATGTGGACGGCGAAATGGGGACGGTCAATCGCCGCGATAAGCCGCAGGTAACTGTCGGCACTGTCGGGGTACATCCACGGCATAGGCTCCAACGTGTAATACGTGCGTTGAGGTCGAACCGCATCTATGATCGTGCGCACCGTCTCCACGATCATCTCGAAGGTTTCCTCTGTGAAGTTGGCCGGGTCCGGCCCATCCCACGGCTCTCCCCGTGAGCCGGCAATGTTCACACAACAGCGCGCGCCGATTTCGTCGGCAAGGGCTAATTGTATCTGGCATTTCTCCAACGCTGCCGCGCGCGTGATGGCGTCGGCGCTCAACGGATTGTTCCACACGCCGACTTCGGCAATCACAATATCTGCTTTTTCTGCCGCTTTGGCATAGGCGCGCACGGTCGCCGGGTCTGCATCTGCCGTCACGGGACAATATGCTGCACCGTACCGCTCGCGTTTCAAGGCCACAATCCAATGATCTGGGGTCATTCCATCTACAAAAACGGGCGCTCCAAGTCGCATAACTGGCCTCCTGGTTTTAGTATAGATAGAGTTGTTATACACCGAATCTGTAACAGATTCAAGTCTACAAGGCAATTAACAAATGGAGCAGATTTTGTGACGAAATCTGCTCCATTCATTATTTTTTTAATCTGCCGGTTTTAACTTTGCCTCAGCCGCCGGGCGACGTTTCGGCAGGCAGCTTCCAGAAAAGCCAGGTCGGCTTCAGTATGCGCCGTGGAGAGCGCGCCGTGGCCGTGGGTGACATGGACATTTTCCAGCAGCAGTGCCAGTTGCAACACGTCCCCGTTGAGCGCCACATCACACACCGCTGGATCGAAAACATCGTCCGGCGCAACAAGCGGGTGGTCTTCGGCATACGGGAAATGTAGCATAAAGATTGAACTGCCGGGAAGTGCGTCGTTGCCGTCGCCTGTGCAGCGTGCGTAAATGCCCTCCCGGATGAACGCGCCTTCAAGGATACGCCGGGTCTGCTCTCCCAATGCCGCCAGACGCGGGTAAATGTCTGCTTCGTGCTCGATCAAGTAGCGCAACATCACTTTCGCCGCCAGCATGGAGGCCGGATGTCCCGAATACGTTCCGCCGGAGAATTTGACCCGCCGTCCGCCGGCGCGCCCGGCCAGGTTCATGATGTCGGCGCGCCCGGCAACCGCCGCCACCGGCATTCCGCCGCCGATGATCTTGCCGAAAGTCGCCAGATCGGGCTGTATCCCGTAGAGCGCCCCTGTGTCGCCTGCGCGGAAGCGAAAACCGGCAATGACCTCGTCGAAGATCAAGACGGCGCCGTAGTGTGCGGTGAGTTCACGGGCAGCGCACAGATATTCACGTGTCGCCGGCATAAAACCACCCGCACCCATAAACGGCTCGACGATAAAACAGGCAATACGGTCGCCGTAGCGGCGGAAGTGGTCACGGAGCATGTCAGGATCGTTGAAGCGCGTGACCAGCACTTCCTCACAGACGGCGGAAGGTAAGCCCGCCGTCTCAATGTGCTGATAGCCCTGCTCATCATGGAACCCCACGCCTTTGAGCGCCCAGGGATGTCCGCCATGCCAGCCGCCGCCCACCTTGAGCACCCCATCGCGTCCGGTGAAGGCGCGCGCCAGCAAAACCGCGTACATCGTCGCCAGCGTGCCGCTGGTGGTGAAGCGTGCCAGTTCCGCACCGGTGCGCGCGCAAAGCAGCTCGGCGACCTCGATTTGCAGGCGGTCGGCGAAGCCGGTCTGCAGGCCAAAGCCTTCTGCAAATGCCTGGGAAAGCGCCGTCGTGATGATCTCCGGGTTGTGCCCCAGGATGTTGGCAAGGTGGCCCTGCCAGAAATCCAAAATCGCGTGGTCGTCCTCATCGGTCAGCCATGCGCCGTGGGCCGCAACAATGCGCGGTGGGAACGGCTCGATCAGGCGGAGAGTATGGCTGCCGCCATCCACCAGCACCCTGTGCGCCCGCTCGTTGAGAGTCGCCGAGCGTGGAGCATGGGCGGCATATTCGGCCTTTAATTGGCTTAGCAGACGTGTGTAATCCCGTGGTTTCATTTCAACGTCAACTCAATCACCGGCACGACAACATTCGGCTGTTTGACCGGCAGTTCCAGCACGAGGACGTCCTCGCCGATCTGCAACTGTCTTGCCGACCAATCCTCTGGCTTAAGGGGCACTTCACTGCCATCGTGCAGGAAACGCGCGTAGCTCACCTTGCCCGCCAGTCCTTTGAGCGGCAAATGCTTAAACGGCCAGGCGTAAATGTGCACATAGACCTTGTTGTCTTTCTGGGTCAAGCGACAATCCTGCGGCGTAGGGAACTCGCTTTGTGTGCAGCCGTAAATGGCCTCACCGTGCAAAGCCATCCAGTCCCGGTAGACCGCCAGGGCATCCAGGGCGCGCGGATCGAACGTCCCCAACGAGGTCGGCCCGACGTTCATCAACAGGTTGCCGCCGCATGAGACGGTGTTCACCAGCAAGCGGATGAGTTGCCCGGCGTCTTTCCAGCTACTTTCGTCCCGGTGATACCCCCACGAACCGCTGAAGGTGTGGCAGGCTTCCCACACCACCGGCTCGCCGTCTACCTTGACCCATTCTAGCGGCTGCACCTGCTCCGGCGTGTAGATGTCCGCCGCCACGGGCAGGTCCAACCGGTTGTTGAGGATGATGGTCGGTTTCAATTCGCGGATCAAAGCGTAGAGTTTCTCGCTCTCCCAATCGTCACGGCCCTTGCCCGGCAAACCGTGGTAGTCGCTTTTCGGATAGGAGAAGTCACACCACAGGATGTCCGGGTCAAAGCGCGTGATCAACTCGCGCACCTGATTGCGCATGTACTCGGCATAGCGCTTCATATCGCGGCCTGCGTTGAGTTCCGCAACGTCGGGACGATTGCGCAGCGGATGGAAAATGTCAATCAGGAAATCGGGATGGTGCCAATCGAGAAGCGAGTAGTAGAAGCCCACGCGCAGTCCTTCGGCACGGAACGCCTCCACAAATGGCTCGATCAAATCTTTGCCGTAGGGAGTGTTGGTGACCTTGTAATCGGTGTAGGCCGAATCCCACAGACAGAAGCCCTCATGGTGCTTGGAAGTAAGCACCACATACTTCATCCCGGCCTCGCGCGCCACCCTCGCCCATTGACGCGGGTCGTACCGCGTCGGGTTGAAGCGCTCGAAGTACTTGCGATATTCCTCGGGGGGGATTTGCTCAACAGATTGCACCCACTCGTGGCGCGAGGGGAGCGCGTACAGCCCCCAGTGGATGAACATGCCAAAACGGTCGTGGACGAACCACGTGGTATCACCTTGGGTTGGTTTGGGTGTTAACATTAGAATCCCTCCAGCTTGCTCAAGTCCACAATCCCATCCGCCAATCCGACAATGCGTTGCAGCAGTGCCAGCCGTGCTTCCCGCAACGCCGCGTCCTTATCCATCACCAGCACTTCATCGAAGAATTTTTGGATAAACGGCACCAGCGGCGTAAAGGCGGTCAGGAAGGCGTTCACATCGCTTGTAGGGCTGATGGCCGCCTCGGCCTGACATAGCGCCGTGTAGAGCGCGCGCTCAGCAGGTTCACGCAGCCATTCGGGATGCAGGGCGAAGCGCGGCTGATCGCGGGTGATGCGCACGCAGCGCGCGTAGTTGTCGAGCAATACGTTCCAATCGTCTCGGGCAACCCAGGCCCTGAGCTGCTCCGCCGCTTCGCGGGCCAGGACGGGATTTTCACCTCGCGCCGCCAGCGCCGCCTCGACCACATCGAAAGGCAGCCCGGCCTCACGCAACATTCCTTGCAGCCGCCCAATGATGAAGTCCAAAGCGGCGTTAAGGCTCTCCGGTGTCACCTCCACCGGCAGGGCGCGCGCTGCCTCGGCCAGCCCCGCACGCGTGGAAAACGGCAAATGACGCTCCAGCAAAATCTGTACAATGCCCGACGCGGCACGCCGCAGCCCGTAAGGATCCGCCGATCCGGTCGGCGCGAGGCCCACAGCAAACAGCCCCGCCAGACTATCCAGACGGTCCGCCAGCGCCAGCGCGATGCCCGGCATGCTTTCCGGCAACTGATCTCCCGCCGCGCGCGGCAGGTAGTGCTCAAAGATCGCCTGCGCGACCGCCAGGGGTTCTCCCGAGCGTCTGGCATACTCGCGGCCCATGATGCCCTGCAAGCTCGTCATCTCGATGACGACATGGGTGGCAAGGTCGGCTTTCGCCAGATAGGCTGCACGCGCCAGCGTCGCCATATCCCCGGCAGACAAGCGCAGTTGCTCTCCCACCCACAGGGCAAGTTTTTCCAGACGTTCGGATTTCTGCAACATCGAACCGAGATCCGCCTGGAAGGTCAACTTTGCCAGCCCCTCGCGGTACTCTGCCAGTGGGCGACGGCAGTCCTGGTTGTAGAAGAACTCCGCGTCGGCGTAACGCGCGCGGATGACGTCCTCGTTGCCCTGGCGCACGATGTCCAGGTGCTCCTTGCCGCCGTTGCGCACGGCGATGAAGTGCGCCATGATGCGCCCACGTGCATCAAGGACGGGGAAATAACGCTGATGCTTCTTCATGACGGCGATAAGCACATCTTGCGGCAGCGTGAGATAGCGTTTCTCGAACGAACCGAGCAATGCCACCGGCACTTCGACCAGATTGGTCACTTCTTCCAGCAAAGCCGGGTCCTCAGGAATCTGCCCGCCGACTTCGGCGGCGACGGCGCGCGCCTGACGCAAAATCTCCGCTGCGCGCGCTTCAGGGTCCACGATGACGCCATACGAGGCCAGCGTGGGCCGATAATCGGTCGCTGCGGCAAGCGCCACCTCCGGCGATCCTACCGGCCGCGGCCCACGGGTAATGCGCCCGCTCTGCAAGCCCGCGTAGGTAAAGGACACCTCATCCTCCCCCAGAAGCGCCAGCAACCAGCGAATGGGTCGGCTAAAGGCGACGCCGGTTGCGTTCCAACGCATCGCGCGTGGGAAACGCAATTTGGCGATCCAGTCGGGCAGCAGTTCTGCCAGCACTTCGGCGGCCGGACGGCCGGGGATGTGTTGGGTGGCGAAGATGTACGCGCCGCTTTCGGTCTCGCGGACCTGCAAATCCGCCACGGTCACACCTTTCGAGCGGGCAAAACCCTCCGCGGCGCGCGTCGGCTTGCCATCCGCGTCAAAAGCGGCGCGGGCGGGCGGGCCTTTGACTTCCAGGGTCTCATCGGCCTGCTTGAGGGCCATATCCGCCACATAAACGACCAGACGGCGCGGCGTCCCCCAGATGTGGACGTCGCCGTGTTCCAGTCTGGCCGCATCAAGAGCCGCGGGGACCAGCTCACGCCATTGCGCCAATGCGGTGCTCAGGTGCCCGGCAGGCAATTCTTCGACGCCCAGTTCAAAGAGGAAGGGCGCGCGCCCCGGGACGGAAGCCGGCGCGGCAACCGGAGATACTTTATCCTGCAAAGGCAGGTGCATCAGGGCGCCCGGGGAAGTCGGCGTCGAGGTCAAACCGGGGCGATTTTGCCAGGGGAAGCTGGCCCGGTCACGCTGCGCCAGGTAGGCTTCGGCAACCTGCCGCGCCAGATCGCGCATGCGCTTGAAGAAGACGGCACGTTCGGTGACGCCGACCGTCCCGCGCGAGTCAAGCAGGTTGAAGGTGTGCGAGCACCGCAGGATGTAGTCGAGCGCCGGCACAACCAGCCCGTGTTTGAGGTTCAGCAACGCCTCTTGCTCGAACAGGTCATACATCGCCTGCAAACGCGCCACGTCCGCGTATTCAAACTCGTAACGGCAATGGTCTATTTCCTGATCCTTCAGGATTTCACCGTAGGTGTGGTGTTCGTCCCAGGCAATATCCCACACCGAGCGCACGTTTTGCAGGTACATGACGATGCGTTCCAGGCCGTAGGTCAGTTCAACGGCGGGAATCTCCAGGTTGATGCCGCCGGCCTGCTGGAAGTAGGTGTACTGGGTGATCTCCTGCCCGTCCAGCCAGACTTCCCACCCCAGGCCCCACGCGCCGAGCGCCGGACTTTCCCAGTTGTCCTCGACGAAGCGGATGTCATGCTCCTCGCGGCGGATGCCGATGGCTTCCAGACTCTTGAGGTAGCGTTCTTGTGGGTCGCCGGGGTCGGGCTTGAGGATGACTTGCAACTGAGTATGCATCTGCATCCGGTTGGGATTCTCGGCATAGCGTCCGTCGTCGGGGCGGTACGACGGCTCGATGTAGACCACGTTCCAGGGTTCCGGCCCCAGCACGCGGAGGAAGGTCGCCGGATTCATCGTACCCGCGCCGACCTTTTCGCTATACGGCAACCAGAGCAACGCGCCCTGGTCGGCCCAGTAACGTTGTAAACGCAGAAGAACTTCTTGAAATGTCAGCATCAATATCGCTCCCAGTGAATGATTTCTTCGAGTGACTTCTTCTCTTTGGTGGGCCACGCTACCGGCACGCCGATCGGCACCAGCGTCATCAACCGTTTCCCCGCCGGGATGCCGAGCAGCGTCTTGAAAGTATCTTCGTAGCGCAGCGTGTAGCCTTCCAGCCAACACGAGCCGTAGCCGAGCGCGGTAGCGGCGAGGAGCATGTTCTCCACGGCGGCGGCGCCGTCTTCCACCCACCAGCGGGACTCCGGGTCCATCACCACAGCAATAATCGCGGCAGCCTTCTCCATCCATTGGGCCGCCGTCTTCAACTGTTCGATCATCGCACGGTCGGTGATGACGATGAATTCCCATGGCTGCCGGTTACTGCCGGTCGCGGCAAGCCGGCCGGCATCTACGATTTTCTCCAAATCTTCACGCGGGATCGCCTCCCCCGTGAACTGGCGCACACTGCGCCGGGTGCGAATCGCTTCGAAAACGTCCATTGGTGACCTCCTGTTCAAATGGCAAATGGCAAATGGCAAATGGCAAATGGCGAATGGCAAATGGCGAATGAAAGAATCAACGAATCAGCGAATCAACCAATCTTCATCAACCAATCCTCAATCAGCCGGTCTTCAATTGCCCCCACTCCCCTTTTAGCGCAGCAAAAAGCAGGGTCGTCTCGCGGGTGCCGTCGGGCAGGCGGGTAACAGCACGGAAGCGACCTTCAAATTGCATGCCGGCCCTTTCGGCGGTGCGGCGGCTGGCGATGTTTTCCTCGTTGCAGCGCCAGGTGAGGCGTTCCCAGGGCCACTCGGTAAACCCCCACGTGAGGATCGCGCGCAGCACGCGCGGGCCTAGTCCCTTGTGGGCAGCGTCGGCGCGAATCCACATGCCGATTTCGGCGGCGCAGTTGTCCAGGTTGCCTTCCCGCAGGTGAAAGCCGGAGCTGCCCAACAATCGCTTGCCGTCGGGCGCGAAAATACCCAGGGTGAAGTTTGTCGCCAGCAGGTACTCCCCGCGCCAACGGCGGACGGTGTTTTCGGCTTCGATGTCCTCGGTGTGCGGCTTGGCCCATGGCATAAAACGCTTGAGGTGCTCATAAGAAGCGTTGACCGCTTCGGCCAGCAATGGCCCATCCCCGGGCCTGTAGCTGCGAATGGTAAACTCTTCGGTGATATAGTACTCCGGTGCAAAAAACGGTTCTATATTCATCATCAATCCTCCTCCCTCCAATCCCCAATCCCTCATCCCTAACCGTGCAACACCCGCAACATCGCCGGACGGCGCTCCAGATGATAGGCGATGTACTGTTCCATCACCTGCGCCAGTTCTCTAGCCGTGCGCTCCGATAGGGTGAACCGGGCCACCTCGTCGAAGTTCCGACGCTGGAGTGTCTGGAGCCACGAGAGCGCGCTCGGTGAGAGCGGACGCACGGCAAGTTGCCCCACATCCGAGGCCAGGCACTCGTGACAGACTGCGCCGCCGCGTTCCATATCAAGGCCGTAGGGATACTGATCATCAGGACGGGGACGCAAGGGTGTGCGACACAAGATGCCGTTCCGTTCGCCTACACATGTGCTCCACTCCGGACGGAAACCCGCCAGGATCAGCAATTGCTGTTCATACCAGCGCGTCAACAACGCCGGTTCCGCGCCTCCCTCCAAACGCGAGAAGACCTCATCAATCAAAATGTAAAGTTGCGGATCGGCCTCGCCTTCAAAGAAGCGGATCGCCAACTCGGCTACATAGCGGGCATACGTGCCCAGGCGAAAATCTTCCTGGAGCCGGGAGCGCACCTGGAGCGCCTCGGCCTGGCTGATGATGTCCCACGAGCCGTTAACCCGCGACACCAGCACCTGGGTTTTGGAAAAAAGCTCCAGATGTCCGGCCTTGCGTGAGCGCGGTTTGCGGATGCCCTTCGCCAGCAAATCTACACTGCCCTCGGCGGTCAACAGCTTGACCACGCGGTCGGCCTCGCCGTGGTCGCGGCGGCTAAGGACGATGCCCTCCAAACGGTAAAGTTTGCCTCTGGATGACACTCATTCCGCCTCGAAGGTCAAACGCGCCGCCTTTGCCAGCGACTCCCCCAGGGTAAGCACAAACTGCGGGTCGAACCAATCCGTTAACGGCACGGGATCAGCATCCGGCAGTACAGCCATCAGCCGCGCCAGCCGGTACGTCTGCTTATCTACTTCTTCAAAAACGCAGTCCTCAAGGCGAAATCCGGCGATCGCTTCCAGCGGCACGGCCCACATCAAGCGCTTGCCAAAGAAAAACCATCTGCGGGTACGGGAAATGTTGCCGCCGTCCAGCGTGCGTTCCAACTCACCGCGTTCGGCCATCGGGATCAGCAACGCCAGGAATACACCGATGATGAGGATGAGCGCCATCAAAATACCCGCAACAGGCCAACGCAACGGACTGGGCGTCAGGACAATAAACGTGGCCGCGCCTATCCCGCAAAGGAACAGTGCCAGCTCAATCCCTAGCAACCCACTCTTGAATTCCCACACCACGCGGTTTCGCGCCTCTTCTACAATTGCAGCTTTCATTGCCCTCTCTCTGCTTGCTGTGGTCGCGGACGTCAAATCCATAGTATACCGCAGTTAAGACAGGGGGCAATCTCACCCCGGCAGGCATGGCTTTATCATTCTCGTTACAGTGACTTCAGCTGGCTATGATCAGAGGTTTATCTGACTTTCTCCTCAGGTTAAAATGCACCTTCGGAAGATAAGCGCAGAAATCGGCCCGGATTTTCGCAAATTGATCCCATGCTGAAACGCTTTTGTTGCCATATCTTCGTGCATTTTAGGCTGAATTAGTGTAAAATAGAGGGGAGGTCCGTATCGGATGTCAACGCTCGATGAGGATAAAAAATGGGAGCCGGAACAATTCAAAAAACCATCAAACTCTTCAAGGCCGCCCTGGAAGGACTCCACGCCGATATCCCCCTGCTCAAGCTCGAAGGCCTGGCAATTATGGTTCACAAAGCCATGACTATGCAAGGTCGCTATTTCCACACACCGGAGCATATCTTCACTCTCTTCGAGACTTTCGACCCTATTCAAGCACTTGCCGCGCTGTACCACGATATTGTCTATTATCAAGTAGACGAGGGGCTCACCCCCGAAGTCCACGCGCTTATCGCGCCTTATCTACGCGAAAAAGAGGGGCGACTGTTCCTCGTGGCCCATGCCGATCCCACCGATGCCGCTTTTGCGCGCACGCTGGAGGTCTTTGCCTTTGAACCCGGACAACCGTTATCGCCGGTTCAGGGGCAAAACGAGTTTCTGAGCGCCTTGACGATGAATGTCAGCCTTGAGGGTATCGTCAGCGCCAAAGATTTGCTCAAAGCGACAGCGTGTATTGAAGCCACCATCCCTTTTCGAGGACTCAGTGCGCAGGGCGAAAGCCCTGCCGATGTGTTGGAGCGCCGGCTTACCGCCATCAATGCCCGGCACGGCTTTGGCATGGACACCGAGGAAATCGCACGGGCAGTCGAAGTGGCCGTCATCCTCTCCAATCATGATGTCGCCAGCTTTGCCGAGAAGGACACGGCGCTCTTTCTGGACGGGACCTGGAAATTGCTGCCGGAGATGAACCCTTCCCTGAGGCTCAAGGGCATCTACACCATCCGCAACTACCGGCAGGCGTTGCAGAAAATGGCCAACTTTCTCAACACGCTCAACCCTAAGGTCATTTTCAACCGCTACCGGGATGTTCCCCCCGTGGCAGAATTCGACGAGATGGTACGGTTGGCCCACCAAAACGTTTACACGGCGCGCGACTATCTGGCAATCAAACTGCTCACGGTTGCTATACTCGAAGCCCTGGCCGAATTGAGTGGCGGGGATGCGCCGATGGCGCTCTTTATGGGTGATATTGAATCTGAAGGGCAAGACCATTTGCTCGAGGACTTCCTCCCCTTTCCTGTGTCTCACAGCCCGGGTGAGGATAGTTCACCGATCTTCCGCCTGCTGATGTACGGGCGTGCCGGCAAATCGAGCTTTGATATGAACAAATCCCCCCTATCGTTGTTTATCTACCAACGCCTGGGAATGGAAAACTGCAAGCGGTTATTGCAAGCGGCGACCTCGCTGTTTAACGGACAGTTGGCCCCCCAAAGTTTTCTAGATCAATTCCCCACAGAGGTGATCGTCCCCATTGCCACAGCTTGCGCCGTGATGGCAACCACGCGCAGCGTAGCGCTGCGGCACTACCTGGCGCATAAGATGCCCACCCATTAACCATAATATCATTCAATTTCTGAGGAGGTCAAAATGTCAGAAAATCAAAAGAACGGCCAGGCTATGCCTAAACAAATTGCAATGTTCAGCTTTGCTATGGTGGGGGTATTACTCATCATCTGCCTAACCTTGCCACAGACTTCTGCGGCCGGGAGCATTGTCTTCAAACCATTGACCTTCCAAAGCCCAATTGGCAACCCTATATTGGCACTCGATAAAACCGCTGATCAAGCGGCACCGCAACCCGGTGACATCGTAAACTACACCCTCAGTTACTCAAACACGACACCCGGTGCACAAGCCTTCAATGTGCAATTGTATGATTTTCTACCAGCCGGCGTACAATACCTCTCTGCATCACCTGCTCCCGCCGTCTATTCAGATGGCATCCTGGTGTTTACGGCCCCTTCAGTCGGCCCTGACACAGCACCCATCAATGTCAACATACAGGTGCGCCTCCTCCCCGGTTATGCTGCATTGCGCAATCAAGCGATCGTCACCGCCGACGGCATCACACCGACCACAGATTCCCTCTTAATCACGACGGTACCGGCAACCAACCATTTGCAGTTGATCAAGGATGGCGATGTTGCTGTGTTGCTCAATGATGAGCTGGAATACACGCTATATTGTATCAACAGCGGCCCTGTGGCTTATCACAACATTGAGATCTTCGATATCCTCCCCACAGGCGTGACATTAGTGAGTGCCTCCGTCCCCCCTATGCTAACGACGCCGCCACTTCTCAAGTGGGTAGTGGACAACCTGACACCGGGGGACTCGTGGGAAGCGACTGTCCTGGTCAAAGGGCCATCAACAATTGGCACGATTACAAATACAGCCCTGCTCATCGCCCCCTCCCATACTTCCGCGCAGTCGCTGTGGCCCACTCACGTCATCAGTGAGGGCACAATCCTCAAAGTAGAAAAAACCAGCAATGTCGAAACAGTCTATCCTGGCGACCCGCTCATCTATACCCTGACCTACGAAAATAAAGCCGCTACACTGGTGAACGGCGTCGTCCTCACCGATGTCCTGCCCACAGGCGTGGCTGTCAGCAGTGCCCATCCTGCGCCCACACGCATCAACGGGCAACAATGGGTATGGGAAATGGCAACACTGGACAGAGGAGCTGCCGGAAGCATCGTCCTGACCACAACGGTTACGCAAAATACCCCAGGTATTTTGCATAATTACGTCGTCATCAGTGCCCCTAATGCCTTTGGTGACGCTGACCATCTTTACACACAGGTTAAACAGCGCCACATCTACCTGCCGTTGGTACTGCGAGGATACCAACCATAGATTTAACCGGCGATCACATCACTGATGATTTGGCGCAGGGTAGGAATATCGAGGTTCTTCTTATCCAAAAAGGCACACGCGCCCGCTTCCATCCCACTGCGATGGAATTCCACATCGGGATAGGCGCTGATAAGCACGACGCGGGTAATTGGAGAAACTTCGCGCACGTTACGCGCGCATTGAATGCCGTTTTCATCCCCCAAGACGACGTCAATTAACGCCAGGTGAATGGTCACACGCCGGATAAGCTGCATGACGGTGCGATTGCCCTCGGCCTCGTAGATGGTCGCCTGCGGATGGGCATGGGCCACCATCTGGCGCAGGCGATTCCGATAGCGGGGGTTATCATCCACCAGTAGCAGGTTGATGTACGGCGTAGCGACGACCGGCGCGTCACAGTTGCGCACAGCCTCGGCGCCGGAGAGTGAAAGACATTCTGGCCGCTGCATAATGTAAGCCAGGGCCTCCAGGCGATTCGTTACCCCAAGCTGTCGGTACAGGCGCGTCAGGTGATTTTCGATCGTCTTGGCACTCAATCCCAAAGCCGAAGCGATGTCCTGATTAGAATACCCTTGCCGCAAGAGTTCCAGGATGTCCCGCTGGCGCGCGCTTAACTTTTGGTCGGATGCCGCTGCCGGAACGTCGGCCACGAGCTTGTCAAGCAAGGGACTGGAAATCCACCGCTCGCCCTGAAGCACCCGCTCGACGGCCAACGCCAGATCCCGCAGTGGTTGATCTTTGAGATGGTAGCCGTGCGCGCCGGCGGTGAGCAGGCCGCGCACGTAAACGGCATCATCGTAGGCACTGATGATCAGGACTTTGAGTTCGGGATATTCCGTGCAAATGCGCCGTACCGTGGCGATAGGATCAAACTGCGGCATGGTGACATCAATCAACGCCAGGTCAGGACGCAGATTGCGCAGTAGCGTCAACAGTTCCGGGCCATTTCCGGCTTCCCCCACCACCTCAAGGTCGGGGAGTCCCTCCAGGGCATGGCGAATCCCGGCGCGCACAATTGTATGATCATCGGCTAACACAACCCGTACCGTCATACGCGCTATTATACCCGGCTTTGCGATAGGGGGAAATCCCCCAATCCGGCATAGGGGATGTTCCTCTAACAATAAAGGGGAAAAGGACAATTGAAAGTCAACTGACAGACTGTAAAATGGATGTGTTTTTTTGGGAAACATACGCGCGCGTTCCACATTTTAAGGCGCCGTGTGCCATATCACAATAGAGCAAAGGAGGTCAAAATTCCCAGATAGACGCATCATCAGTATTACCCAATCCCATTTTTGAAACATTCAAAACACACAAAACTCAGGAGGTTACAGAAATGTCTCGCACAGTTTCCCGGTTCTTTATAATTATGCTCGTCGTCGCGATGGTGCTGAGCGGCTGCCAAGGCGGCGGCAAGAAGATCAAGGTCGGTCTGTCATTCTCCGACTTCGCCACCGAGCGCTGGAAGAACGAAGAGATCTTGATGCGCAAGCTCCTTGAGGAGAAGGGCTATGAGGTCATCTCCCAGGAAGCCAGCCACGATGTCAAGCTGCAGAACGACCAGATTGACAACATGGTGGCGCAGGGCGTCAAGGCCATCATCATCGTGGCCGAGGACGGCGATGCCGCCGTCACGGCGGTTGACAAGGCCGCCAAGAAGGGCGTCATCGTTATCGCCTACGACCGCCTGATCAAGTCCACCAACATTGCCGCTTACGTCTCCTTCAACAACGTCGAGGTCGGTCGCCAGCAGGCGTTGGGCGTGATGAAGGCCCTCGACATTGACAATTGGGACGTTGCGGCCAAGGGCAAGGCGCGCGTTGTCAAACTGGGCGGTAGCCCCACCGACAACAACGCGATCCTGTTCCGCCAGGGGCAGGACGAGATCTTGAATCCGTATGTTGAGGCAGGCAAGATCGAAATCGTCGCCGATCAGTGGGTGGACAACTGGGATCCGGCGAACGCCCTGAAGATTATGGAGAACATCCTCACGGCGCAGAACAACGACATTGATGCCGTGGTTGCCTCCAACGACGGTACGGCCCTGGGCGCGCTCCAGGCTTTGAAGGCCCAGAAGCTGGCCGGCGTGGTCCCGATTTCGGGCCAGGACGCGACCGCCGATGGCTGCAACAGCATCGTCAAGGGCGAGCTGACCGTTTCGATCCTCAAGGACATCCGCGATCTTTCGCCGTTGGCCGTAGATCTGGCCGACAAGCTGATCAAGGGCGAGAAGGCTGACCTGCAGATGTACACCCTGGCCGAACTCACCAACGATCCCTCCAAGCAGGGTCAGGTACCGTGCAAGTTCTTGCCCGTGTATCAGGTCAACAAGGACAATGTCTACGAACTCGTCGTGAAGAGCGGCTTCCAGAAATATGAAGACGTTTACCGCGACATTCCCGAAGACCAGCGCCCGCCGCGGCCCTAATTAACACGCCAATTCAGATGATCGGTATGTAGACGCGCGTGCCTCCTTATAGTCAGGTATAACGCTTGCTATGAGGAGGCACACTTCTAACAAAAAAGCGAAGGCTATCCCAAATAATTTTGTAGTGAGGGACATATATGAGTGAGGACAACACCGTGATGGAGGCCATCCCCAACGACGCCACAAACACGCCAGACCCGGTTGACGATGACACCATCCTTGAGTTTCGTAACGTCACCAAACAATTTCCCGGCGTGACCGCACTACGCAACGTTTCCCTCAAAATCCGGCGCGGCGAAATCCACGGCATTTGTGGCGAAAACGGCGCGGGCAAGTCCACCTTGATGAAAATTCTGTCCGGCGTTTACCCATGGGGGTCCTACGAAGGACAGGTTTTCTTCGAGGGCAAGGAATTGCGGTTTCAAGAGAGTGCCATCCGCCAGGCCATCGAAGCCGGCATCGCCATCGTTTACCAAGAGTTGACCCTGGTGCCAAGTATGACCGTCGGTGAGAACATCTTTCTGGGCAAAGAGCCGATGGAGAACGGGAGCATCAATTGGGATAAGCTGTATGCCGATACGCAACAACTGTTGAACAAGTACAAGCTCGATATCCCACCGCAGGCCCTGGTCAAAAATCTAGGCGTCGGTAAAATGCAGATGACCGAGATTGCCAAGGCGCTCTCCGAAAACGCACGGCTGTTGATCCTCGACGAACCGACAAGCGCCCTGGCCGAGGCCGAAATCCAGCAGTTGATGGAGATCTTGCGCACGCTCAAGGAGCATGGCGTCACCTGCATCTATATCACGCATAAGCTCTCCGAATTCTTTGAAATCACCGACCGAGTCACAGTTTTGCGCGATGGGCGCGTGATCACCACCCAGCCCACCCAGGATTTGAGCCTTGAGAAACTTGTCAGTTACATGGTGGGACGTGAGATGACCGAGCGTTTCCCCGAAGCCGATCGTCATCCCGGCGAAGTCATCCTTGAAGTCGAAGACCTGCACGCTCACGATCCCGAAGAAGCCTCCCGCGAAGTACTCAAAGGCGTTACCTTCAGCCTGCGCCGGGGGGAAGTGCTCGGCATTGCCGGTTTGATGGGATCTGGGCGTACCGAGTTAGCAATGACCCTTTTCGGCGAGTATGGAAAAGTGACCCGCGGCACCGTGAAGCTGGAGGGCCGTCCCATCCACATCAAAAGCTCCCGCGAGGCGATGGAGCAAGGCCTCGGCCTGGTTCCCGAAGACCGCAAACGCCACGGGCTGGTGTTGATCCAACCGATTCTCAGGAACATCTCCTTACCCAACCTCGATCAATTTGCAAAGTTTTTTAGAATTGACGACAATGCCGAACTGAAAGCCAGCCGGCAATTTGCCCAAAATCTGGCCATCAAAGCGCCGAACCTGCAAGTGTTGTGCAATACCTTGTCGGGTGGCAACCAACAAAAGACCGTCATCGCCAAATGGCTTATGTCCAACCCCAAAGTTCTCATTATGGACGATCCGACACGGGGGATTGATGTAGGCGCCAAGTACGAGATTTACAAACTGATGAATGATCTCACGGCGCAAGGGATTGCCATCATCATGATTTCCAGCGACCTGGAAGAGGTTCTGGGGATGAGCGACCGGGTGATGGTTATGCACGAGGGACGCTCCGCCGGTACCCTGGACATCACCGAAGCAACCCAAGAGAAAATCATGGCGTTAGCCACCGGCATCGCCTGAAACCAAAATCCTGCACGAAAAAGGTGATCTTATGAACACAGTTTCCAAAAACGGTTCACTACAAAATGCAGTATCCACTCTGACCAAACAGTTCCGCGCCAATATCCAGACGTATGCTATCATCGTGGCCTTGATTTTCATCTGGATTCTCTTCTCTATGCTAACCGGTGGGTTGTATCTGTCACCGCAGAACTTTTCCAACCTGTTCCGGCAGATGACGGTCACGTCGTTCCTGGCCTGCGGGATGGTGTTGGTCATCGTCACCGGCAACATTGACCTGTCGGTGGGCAAACTGGCCGGTTTTGTGTCTGTCGTCGTGGCAGCCTTTCAGGCCAACATCTGGACCAGAGTTTTTCCCGGTCATGAGGCTATGACGACCGCCCTATCCATCCTCATCGGCCTCGGCGTAGGTTTACTCGTCGGGGTGCTCCAGGGTTATGTGATTTCTTATCTAAGCGTCCCCTCTTTCATTGTGACCCTGGGTGTGCAGTGGATCCTCAATGGCGGCATCTTGCTGGTAACCCAGGGGAAAACAATCCCGGCCAACCAACCTCAATTATCCTGGGTTGCGCAGGGGTATTTGCTCCCCATCATCGGCTGGATTGCAGCTGCCGGGGTTGTCGCCTTATTGTTTTACACCATGCTCAGTAGCCGCCAGAAGAAGCGACGCTATGGCTTCGAGTTGGCCCCTCTGCGCACCGATATCTTCAAGACCACCTTTTATGCAATCCTCGTCGTGGCCTATGTCGCTATCGTCAACTTCTACAACGGCGTGCAGATTCCGGTGCTGTTGCTGGCGGTCACCGTCGTCGTGATGGCTTACGTCTCGAACAACACCCGCTTCGGGCGCTATGCGTATGCCATCGGCGGCAACCGCGAGGCGGCGCGGCTCTCCGGTGTCAACATCAACAAGAACATCTTCGGCATTTTCGTGCTGATGGGATTTCTGTGCGGTGTGGCCGGCGTGGTGTTGGCGTCGTATGTCGGGTACGGCACGATCGCTGCCGGCGGGGGCTATGAACTGGACGCCATCGCCAGTTGTATCCTGGGTGGCACATCCACGCTAGGGGGTGAAGGGACTGTCTTCGGGATGATTATCGGTTCGATGATCATGGCCAGCCTCACCAACGGCTTGCAAATGTTGAACGTCCAGGCTGCCTGGCAATATGTGGTGAAAGGCATTGTGTTGATCATGGCCGTGTACACCGACGTTTACTTCAAGAAGAACCGTTAGTGCATATCCGCACATTGAGCCGTTGCGCAGCCGATACCACAAATGGATCCATTGCTCAGGGTCATCAATGTATCCAGAGCCTTCAGCGATTTGTGGGCGTTGGAAGGTGTAAGCCTGGATATTATGCCCGGCGAAGTCGTCGGTGTGGCCGGTAGCAGCGGGGCAGGCAAATCGGTGCTGGCAAAGATCGTCGCCGGGTTGTTCGAGCCGACCGGCGGCGATCTTTATTTTGACGGGCGCCGTTACAATGGATTGCGCCCGTATATAGCGCGAGAGATGGGCATCGAGATGATTCACCAAAAGCCGGAACTGGTGAATCAGCTCGACATCACGGCCAACGTTTTCCTGGGGCGCGAGGTCACCGGCGGGTTGTGGAAACGAAACATGCGCTGGGCCGACCGCAAAATAATGGATGCACGTACCCAGAGCATTATGGATGACCTGGGTGTGCACTTTCACTCCTTACACGAAAAAGCCGCCAACCTTTCCAGCGAGGAGCGCCAGATCGTGGCAATTGCCCGCGCGCTGGTGGTTCCCTCGCGGTTGATGATCATTGATGGGCCGTTGGTGGGATTGGGGTTTGCTTTGCAGAAACGGCTGTTTGCGCTGGTCGAACGCTGGAAAGCGCGCGGCTGCGCGGTCATGATCTGCAGCGACAACCTCGGCGATCTCTTCGCCGCCACCGACCGCCTCATCGTGTTGAACAAAGGACGCAAAGTTGCCGAGCGGCGCACCGACGAAACCACCCAGGAAGAAATCGTCGCCCTCATGGTCGGCACACCACCGCCCGAACAGGTCACGCCGTTGATCTGGGCACTCGACAGCTACTACCGCGCACGCGAACAGGCCGAAACATTGCGCCAAAATCAGGTGCTCCTCCAGCGTGACCTGGCGGCGCAAGATACCCTTAACCGTCAATTGCTCGATCAGCTTTCACGGCAGGTCGCCGCGCTCAACAAAGCCAATGCCGCATTACAGGACGCCCAACGTCGGCTGTTGTTGGAACGCGAGGATGAGCGCAAACACCTGGCGCGCGAGTTGCACGATCAGGCCATTCAGGATTTGCTGGGCATCGGCTATCAGATCGAGGAAATGCTCACCGGACACAACGTTCCGGACGATCTGGCTGCCGGTCTAAGCCTCATCCAAGAGGATGTGCGCCGTCTCATCGGCGACCTGCGCCGCATTTGTAACAACCTCCGTCCGCCGGCCCTTGATAGTCTGGGGTTGGGCGCCGCCATCCGTTCTCATGCGCAACAGTGGGCCGAACGGTACGGCATCGAGTTGACGTTGGATATCGCTCCCGATCTGGGGCGGCTTCCCGAAGCTACCGAACTTTCCGTCTTCCGCATCATCCAAGAAGGGTTAAACAACATCCAGCAACATGCCCTGGCCACCCAGGCCACCCTCAGCCTGCGGCACACTTCACCGCGCACCTTGGAGATCACCATCAGCGACAACGGCATCGGCCTGGCCGAAGATGCCGATCTCGCGGCGTTGGCTGCGAACAGTCATTATGGGCTACTCGGCATCAGTGAGCGCGTGGCGCTGCTCGGTGGAAAATTAAAATTGCAGAACCGTCCTTCCGGCGGATTGTTGATCAGTGTCGAAATCCCGCACCCACGCGTGCAGAACACCGAGATCACCCTGCCGCCCGAACCCTGAGCGCCGAGTGCTCAATCGTCATCTGTTGCGGCTCGACTTAAGTGTCACCGAAAGTTCTCTATGCTCTCTGCCCCTCTAATGTGAGGCGTTAGTCGTCTCATTTACCGCCGTCGGCTGCCACAGCATCATCAACACCGCAGCCGTCAGCGCCGTGGCCGCCCCAAAGAAGAACGGCGACGCCGGGCCGAAGCCGCCCCAGCGTCCCACCCCTTGCCACAATACGCCGGCAATCAAAGACGCCGGAAAATCCAGGACGCCCAAAATCGCATTGTACGTCCCATAAGCTGTGCCCCGTAGTGCTTCCGGCACCAGGTCGGCGACCATCGCTTTCGTCGTGCCAAAAGCCAGACCGTAGTAGATGCCGTAGATTGCGTACAGCACCCACACGTGCCAGCCCGTCCCGGCAACGGCAAAGCCCAAATAAATCGCCGCGTAGACCAGCCAGCCGCCGATGATGACGCGCCGCCGCCCGATTTTGTCGGAGATCGCACCGGCCGGCGTGCTGACCAGGGTATAAACCAGATTGAAGGTGATCAACATCCCCAAAATGCCGATGACGCTCAGCCCACGTTCCTGTGCGCGCAGCACGAGAAAAGCATCCGATGAATTGCCGATGTCAAAGAGACCGACAATGAGCATAAAAACCAGAAAACGTTTACCCAAACCCCGGAACATAATGCGCGGCGGTGACTGCGTCCTGGTCACAGCCACCTCTTGGGTGCCGACGGCAAGCGCGATGACCGCCAGCACTGCCGGAATCAAACTGACCAGCACGACCGTTTGAAACGTCGCACGGGTTAGAACGCCTGTGTTTTGCTGCGCAAGCCACACAACCAGCAACGCGATCATCAAACCTAACACGGCACCGGCGGTGTCGGCGGCGCGGTGAAACCCAAAGGCCAGTCCACGCTGCTTCTCATCAATACTGTCGGCGACGAGCGCGTCGCGCGGTGCGGTGCGCACCCCCTTGCCCACCCGGTCGGCCCAGCGCACACCGGCCACCAGGCCCCAGGTATCGGCAATGTAAAAGAACGGTTTGGCAAGCGCCGAAATCCCATATCCGGCCACCGCCAGCCACTTGCGCGTGCCCAACCGATCCGAGAGCCAACCGGAGAACATCTTGAGGAGGCTGCTTGTCGCCTCGGCGATGCCCTCGATCAAGCCGATGATGTTGGTTTTGACGCCCAACACGTTCGACAAAAACAGCGGCAAGATGTTGATGACCATCTCACTGGAAATATCCATGAAGAAACTGGTCAAACTCACCGCCCAGACATTGCGCGGCAACCCGCGCAGCTTGTCTTTGAATGAAACGGGTTTGTTATCCATACACAGCTCCTCTCTGAAAATAGTCTAATAGTCGTTAGTCAGATAGTTCTATTGAGTCTAATAGTCGGGTAAATACCTGTTAATGTAGCACCAGTCAGCCAATCGTCAACCAGGTAACACATCCCAAGCAGAAAGCTAATGGGGTTTGATTTTGCCGATTTGCAGATTTCGCAAATCGCGGGGATAATATGCCCTATCACACAAATCGGAGGAACGACCATGAACCTGACACGCCATCATACCTCACATGGTCCGCATTGGGCGCTCGACGGCGCGTACCTGCCACCAAGCTTTAACCTGGGACTGCTCCTCGAACTGCCCCGCGAAACCATCACGCGATTTCTGGCGACGCTACCCACAGAGGGCGCAGCCACGGGCGACCTGCTCGCCCCTATTGAAGCGGTGCAGGAAGTTTGGGCTGCCGGTGTGACCTATCTGCGCAGCCGCGACGCCCGCGAGGCCGAGTCGCAAACCGGCGACATCTACACGCGCGTCTACGTGGCCGAGCGGCCGGAGCTGTTCTTCAAGGCCGCGGGGTGGCGCGTCGTCGCGCCCGGCGATGCGATCCGCGTGCGCCCGGATAGCACGTGGGACGTGCCGGAGCCGGAACTCACGCTCGTGATCAACCGGCACGGTGAAATCGTCGGTTACTGCGCGGGGAACGACGTTTCGTCGCGCAGCATCGAGGGCGAAAATCCGCTCTATCTGCCACAGGCCAAAGTCTACAACGGCTCGTGCGCGCTGGGGCCGGGCATCGAAATCGCTACAGCGGATGCGCTGCGCGATGTGCCCATCCGCCTGGAGATTATCCGCCAGGGCGAGATGGTCTACACAGGCGAGGCCAGCACGTCGCAGATGAAGCGCACCTTCGAGGACCTGGCGGCCTACCTGTTCCGCGAACTTGACTTCCCCCACGGCGCGTTCTTGATGACCGGCACGTGCCTTGTCCCGCCGGATGGTTTCACCCTCACGCCGGGCGACATCGTCACAATTCACGTAGGCGAGTTGAAATTACGCAACCCTGTAGAATGAAAAATTGAACCACGAATCTTCACGAATCTACACTAATTTTTCTCTCTATCGGTGAGAATTGGTGTAGATTCGTGGTTTATCGTTAGGAGGAACTATGTCACTACAACCAGTTTTGATCAACGGCGAATGGCGCGTATCGGATGCGGTCGGAGAATTCGAGGCTATCAATCCATCAACAAAGACGGCGCTGCCGGAGACGTACCCTGTATCGAGTGCGACGGAGGTCGAAGAAGCGATCCGCGCCGGGTATGCGGCGGCGGTTGCGCTGCGGGCAATGTCGCCGGAGCAGATTGCGCGCTTCCTCGAAGTCTACGCGGACGCCATCGAAGCACGAGCCGACGCGCTGGTGGAACTCGCTTACACCGAGACCGCGCTGCCCAAATCGCCGCGCCTGCGCGATGTGGAACTGCCGCGCACAACGGATCAACTGCGGCAGGCCGCCGCCGCTGCCCGCGCACGCTCGTGGTGTCTCGCCACGATTGACACGGCGCGCAACATCCGTTCGATGTACGGGCCGCTTGGCGGTCCGGTCGTCGTCTTCGGGCCTAACAATTTTCCGTTCGCGTTCGGCTCGGCATCGGGCGGCGATTTCGCAGCAGCAATCGCGGCAGGCAATCCGGTCATCGCCAAAGCCAACACCGGCCATCCCGGCACAACGAAACTCTTCGCCGAAGCCGCGTTCGAGGCAATCCAAACCACGGGGATGCCGCCGGCGCTGGTGCAGCTGCTCTACCGCGTCAAACCGGATGTGGGCTATCGCCTGGTGAGCCACCCGCTGATCGGCGCGACGGGCTTCACGGGCAGCCGCAGCGCAGGTCTGCGCCTCAAGGAAGCAGCGGACAAGGCCGGCAAGCCGATCTACCTGGAAATGTCGAGCATCAATCCGGTCTTCGTGTTGCCCGGCGCGCTGGAGGAACGGCTTGACGCGGTTGCCGGCGAACTGTACGCTTCGTGCTCGATGGGTGTGGGGCAATTCTGCACCAAACCGGGCTTCGTCGTCGTGCTGCAAAATGAGAGAAGCGAAACCTTCTTTGAGAAGGTGAAGGAACACTTCCAGAACCCACCCGGCGTGCTGCTCGGCGAAAGCGGCGTTTGGACGATTGCCGATGCGGTGCAAAAGCTTCAGGCTGCGGGGGCACAGCTTGTCACTGGCGGATACGAGGTCGAGGGGGCGGGTTATCGCTACGCGAATACACTTCTGCGCATCTCCGGTGACGATTACCTCAAGCGACCACACGATCTGCAAATCGAGGCATTTGGCGTCGTATCGCTCGTCGTCTTTGCGAAAGATGTCGCGCAGATGTGCGCCATCGCCGAATCGCTCGAAGGCAATCTCACCGGCTGCCTCTACAGCCACACCGGCGGCGACGATGACGTGCTCTACGATCAGGTCGCGCCGATCCTGCGCACCAAAGTCGGGCGGCTGCTCAACGACAAAATGCCCACCGGCGTCGCCGTCAGCCCGGCGATGAACCACGGCGGCCCCTACCCCGCGACGGGGCATCCCGGCTTCACCGCCGTCGGCGTCCCGGCTGCGATGCTGCGGTTTGGCGCGTTACATTGCTACGACAACGTCCGCCAGCACCGCCTGCCGCCAGAGTTGCGGGATAAGAATCCCACAGGGACGATGTGGCGGCTGATTGACGGGGTGTGGACGCAGAAGGATGTTGCGTGAGGCGTGAGAGGTGAAGCAGCCGATCATGCACCACATTCCACCTGGGAATGTTATGGATATTCAGATTCGAGAGGCTGAATCGCACGAGTTGCCGGCGTTGCTGAGGCTGTACGAACACCTGCACGCCGAAGACGAACCGCTGCCGGATGCGGCGACGGTCGCGCAGGTGTGGAGCGAACTATGCAGCGATCCGAAATTGCACTGTCTTGTCGCCATAATGGATGAGACGCCAGTCGCGTCCTGCATCCTGGCGATCATCCCCAATCTGACGCGGGGCGCGCGACCTTATGGGCTGATCGAGAACGTCGTCACCCACGCGGATTACCGTCGCCGGGGAATCGGCACGGCGCTGCTGCGTCACGCGCTGGCTATCGCGTGGCAGCACAACTGTTACAAAGTGATGCTGCTCACCGGGCGCAAGGACGAAAGTGTGCTGCGTTTCTACGAAAAGGCCGGTTTCCGGCAAGGCGTGAAGACGGGGTTCATCGCTTACCCGGATGATTATGCAGGCGCACACAATTCATAAGACATTAGCCCGATTACGCGATAACACAGGCGTCGTCATCCCCATCTATTTGCCGCAGGGGACGGAGACCAGCCCTGACGCGCGCCTGGTGGAGGAAACCGTCGCTGCGTACTGCGCACAGGTCGGCAATCCCGCCGTCATCTGCCTGAGCGTAGACGGCACAGATTGCGGAGCCGAGGTAGCACTGCGGCTATCCCGTGAGTATGGTGTGTCGTGGTGCATCGGCGAAGAGAATCGCGGTAAGTTGTGGGGGGCTATCCACGGCGCACGGGTGCTGCTCAATAATGATAAATTGGACTATGTCGCCATCGTGGATCAGGATGGTGATCACTTTGCCAACGAGCTGCTCAACTTTGTGCGCGCCGCCGATCACATCCGCGCGCAGACGGGCGACGAGCGCGTGATGATTCTGGGCCGCCGCATCTCCTTACACCGCCCGATGGGATTCTTGCGCGGTGAGCTGGAGACGCTCGCCAACCATGTGCTGCTCGATGCACTCCATTATCACGCTGCCGTAAGGGGCGTCCCGTTGCGCCTGGAATATGCCACGCTGTTCGATGAAGCGCCGGATTTCCAGTCGGGGTACAAGCTGTTCAGCCGGGCGACGGCGCAAGCCGTTTTCGATGCCGAACCGCGCCAGTGTGGCGTTTCCGACGTCGCTTACTACCGTCATGCCTGCGAAACGGTGATGGCGATTGAGGCGCTGGAAAGCGGCGCACTGCTGGGCGTGGTCAACCGCAGCACGTTCAACGAGCAGCCGGTCACGTACTTCGGCAAGCTCAATCAGGCCCGCGCCACGGCGGATATGATCATCTGGGGCTGCAAGCGGCTCGCCGTCCCCTACCCCTTCGTTGCCCAATGGCTGGCGAATCACACGCCGCGCCTGCTGCTCAATACTGTTGTTCCCCAGGGGAAAGAAGAGTTAGAACAAGTGCGGCAGTTGGTCAACGCAGCTTTCGAGGTGCAAGACACAGAAACGGCTGGACTACAGCCGTTATTCGTGTAAGATTGTCATATGCGAATCACATATTTACTCGGTCGCCTCAACATCTTCAGTATCCCGCCGGGGCTGACGCCCACGCAGCGCCGGAATTTCTTCTATACCCAAATGGACGCGCTCGGTGTGGGCCTGGTCAACGGCGCGGCACCGTTCCTGGCGGTGTTCCTTGCCCGATTGGGTGGGACGAACTTCCAGGTCGGCATGTTGAGCGCGATGCCGGGCTTCACCGGGCTATTCCTGGGTCTGGTCATCGGGCGGTTCTTACAGACCCGCGCCAATATCGTGCCGTGGTACAGCCGCGTGCGCCTGATCGTCTTCTCAGCCTACACGCTCACGGGCGTGGTCGCGCTCATCCTGCCGCAGAAGGCGGCCGTCATCGCCGTGCTCGTGATCTGGGCACTGGCGAGCGTGCCACAGGCGATTCTCAGCGTCGCCTTTACGGTGGTGATGAACGCCATCGCCGGGCCAGAGGGACGCTACACACTGATGAGCCGCCGCTGGTCCATCCTGGGTTTTACGTCGGCGGTCATGACAATGGTGGCAGGGCAAATCCTCGACCGGCTGACTTTTCCCACCAATTACGCCGTCGTCTTCATCCTTTTCTCGATGGGGGGATTGATTAGCTTCCGCTATTCGAGCCGCATGCAGGTGCCCCCGCTCAACGCCGAAGCTGTGAACGATAAGACCCCCCTGTTCAAGCAACTCAAGCGGGATGTGCGGTTGGTGTTCACGCATCGGCCCTTCATCACGGTATCCACCAAGCGTCTGATCTATATCCTCGGCTCACACCTGGTTGCGCCGCTGTTCACGCTGTATTATGTGCGCATTGTGCAAGCCAGCGATGCCTGGATCAGTGCCATCACCACAGCGCAAAGTGCCATTTTGTTGATCGGTTACTCTTTTTGGACCCACCAACATCGCAAACACGGTTCACGCATCATCCTGCTGAGTACCACCCTGGCATTATCGCTCTATCCGGCGCTGACGGCCATCACGCGACTGCCGTGGTTGCTGGTGCTTTACGCCGGTGCTGCGGGCATCTTCCAGGCGGGGATGAACCTGGTCTTCTTCGACGAATTGATGAAGACCGTGCCGCCGCAGCACAGCGCCACCTTCATCTCCGTGGATCAGAGCGCGCAGAACGCGCTGGCGATGACCGCACCGCTCATCAGCACCAGCCTGTCTAACCTGATCGGTATCCCGGCGGCGCTGTGGATCGGCGCGGGCGTGCGGCTCGGTGCTTTTCTGATGTTCCTGCGCGGCAAAGAGGGACAGCAAGCAGTAACGAGTAACGAGTAACGAGTAACGAGTAACGAGAAATCAGTAACCAGTAACCAGTAACCAGTAACCAGTTACCAGTTACCAGTTACCCGCGGGGAGGAATATGATGAGAACTATACAAAGGTTATTGATGATGTGCGCCATCGCCTCCCTTCTGGTCATTCCGCCGTCATCGCCGGGGATTGCCGCGCCTGCTGACGATTGGGAGGATTACACCTACACGCTCACACAATCCACCAGCATCCTCAAGTTCTGGACGACGACGCCGAGCGAGCGGGTTTTCAAGGATGCCGCCCTGCCCACCGCGACCGGCAGCGGGGTGAAGGTCTACGCCGCGCGCAACGAGTTCGAGCCGTTCCAGATCGTCGTCAAGCCGACGGCGTCCGGTAACGTTACTGTCAATATGGGCAGTTTTGGCAGCGGGATCACCGTCGAACTGTACCAGGTCAAGTACGTTTACCTGACGGAGGCGACCGACAGTCTGGGGCGCACCGGCCCGTATCCCGATCCGCTGTGGCCGCTTGCCAACGGCGCGAGCGTGGCGCTGACCGCGGGCGAAAACACAGCGTTCTGGTTCAACGTGTTCGTCCCGGCGGGCGTCGCTGCCGGGAATTACACCGCCAATATGACCATCGGCGGCGTGGCGATTCCGGTCACGCTACACGTTTTCAACTTCGCCGTCCCCGACACATTGCACGTCGAATCGCAGATGAACTACTCGCACGAGACGTTTCTGGATGCGTACAGCGTCCCCGGCACAGACACCGAATACTGGCTCTATGTGGATGGCATCAAGCAATTCTTCATCAATCACCGGCTGACGCCCATCAGCCCGCTGTGGCCCGGCGGCTTGACCGGCGGCGGCTCATTTGCAGAGCCTTTCATTGACTACAACTGCACGACGCATACACTTTCCGATCCCTACGGCATCTGGGGTTATGATGCGCTGGCGGCGCGCTACCTGGACGGCACCGGTTTGCTCGGCGGGCAGTTCACGCAACCGTTCAACGGCGGGACGGGCTTCCCTTCGTTTACGGCGGCGGGTTTTGCGGACAACGACCCTTCCATTGATCAGCGCCCCTCGCCGTTCTGCGGCATTACGCGCACGGCGAGTGACTGGCTACAAAATCCCACCTCGGCCTACAATCAGGCGTGGTTCGCCTATGTTGCCGCACTGCAAAACTATCTCAGCAGTCACGGCGATCTCGGCAGGGCCTACCACTACTTCGCTAACGAGCCGCAGGATCAGGCAGATTATGATGCAGTGGCCTGGTATAGCCGGTACAGTCACCAGGCCGCGCCCAACCTCAAGCTGATGGTCTCCGAGGAGCCACGGCCCGAAATCTACAACCAGCCCGGCGCGCACATTGACATCTGGCTGCCGGTGCTGAACAACTACAATCCCGACGTCTCCCACGCCCGCGAGCGCGACCACGGCGAGGTGACGTGGATTTACTTCCTGCACGGCACGCGACCGCCCTACTTCAATCCCATCACGCTGGATCATCCCGCCATCGAGGGTAAGTTCACGGGCTGGTTCCTGTGGAAGTATCGCGTGCGCGGCATCGCCTACTATGCCGTCAACGATTGGAGCCAGAATCCGTGGACCGACCCGATGACCTACGGGCAGAACGGCAACACCTTCCTGCTCTACCCGCCCTCCGAAGCCAATACGCCAATTCCCTACGGTTCCAACGGGCATCGTCTCGTGCCCTCGATCCGCCTGGAAATGCTGCGCGACGGCTTCGAGGATTACGAGTACCTCTACGTCCTCGCGGGCGGGCAGCCACAAGTGGACGTGACCAACGCCGCGGACGCACAGGCGAACAAGATCATCACCGGACTGACGAGCTACACGCGCCACAGCGAATTTATGTACAACCTGCGCCGCCTCATCGGCCTGAAGAACGGCGGCGAGATCGCAACGATCCCCGACATCACCCCGCCGCCCACGCACCCACGCGCCGAGGGGCCGCCCGGCAATTACTACATCAACTTCCAGGACCCCGCCGGACAACCGACCGCTAATCCGCTCATCGTCAACGGCCACACCTATCTGAAAATCGGCAGCGCGGATTACAGTGCCGCTGCCGGCTATGGCTGGTACGCTCCCTCCGACGTCCACTGGATGACGCGCTACCTGGACAGCGGCCCGAACGTCTTGCAGCGCAGCATCCTCTACTCGGATTGGGGCCGCCCTTCCACCTTCGAGTTCGACCTGCCCAACGGCGATTACAACGTCACCGTCTCCGTAGGCTGGCAGGGGCGGACGTATTCCCACAACTACATCGCCATCGAAGGGATCGTTTTTGTGAACAACGAGGCGAGTAACCCTTACATCGTCCGCACCAGGCGCGTCACCGTCACCGACAACAAGCTGACGATGGCGATGGGCATCTTCGACGAATACACGATGCTCAACTACCTCGATATCGAAGCCGCCGGGCCGACCGCCGCCTTCACCGCGGACGTGACCTCCGGTGATGCGCCGCTCACCGTCCACTTCACCGATACCTCGACCAACGGGCCAACGGCATGGGCGTGGGACTTCGAGAACGACGGGACAACAGATAGCCCTGAGCAGCACCCAACACACACCTACACCGCGCCGGGCGTCTACAGCGTGCGCCTGCGCGTGACCAACGACGCCGGCAGCGACGAGGAAATCAAACCCAACTACATCACCGTGCGCCTGCCCGCCGTGCACGATCTACGCATCACTGATGTCCAGACTGCCACAAGCACGCTCACCGCCACTCTGCGTTGGACGCCGATCCCGCAAGCCGTCACCACCACGCTGCGCTACGCGCCTGCGTTCATCACCGACGAAACCTGGGCAGCGGCAACCGTCATCAGCGACAGTCTGCCGGGCAGCACGGACGGCTTCACCGCAAACGTCCCATACGCGGGAGGAAGCGTCTACTTCGCGCTTAAATCGCAAGATGCAAGTGGCGCCTGGTTTGGGCTATCCAACAACGCTTACTGGCCAATCTTTGAGGTATACTTACCGCTGGTCATGCGGAATTGAAAGGTTTGTCATGATTACTGCAAGTTCAGTTTTTGTCCGAGGAGACCTTATGTTTCACAATAAAGCTATCCGACACTACATCAAGTTATGGGTATTGGTGCTGATTTTCGCCGGCTGCGCGAAGACACTGCCCACACCGGAGCCGGTCACGATCAAGTTTCCGTATTATGAACGCGATGCTGCGTACTACACCGCACTGGCAGAACAATTCCACGCGCGCTACCCGAGCATTACGGTCGAATTAGTCAAGTTGGGCCGCCAAAACATCAATCAGGTTGGTGATAACGACGTGTTCATGGCGAACCAACTCTCGGTGCCGCAACTGATCCAGCAAGGCGCCATTCTCAATCTCACACCTTTGATCGAGCAAGATAAAACCTTCGACAGTAATGTATTTTATCCGGGGACACTCGAAACATTTCAATACGAGGGGAAAACATGGGGTATCCCCTCCGATATTGATGTGCTGCTGATGTACTACAACAAAGACCTCTTCGATCGCTATGGCGTCCCCTACCCCACCATCGGCTGGACCTGGGATGACTTTCTCGACCGCGCCGAGAGCCTCACCGATCCGGGCAGTGGCATCTTCGGTTATGCTATCCAGTATGAAGACCAGATGGCCATTATGGAGCCGGTACTCTTTATCTACCAGCACGGCGGACAGCTTTTCGATAGCTGGCAGAACCCTACCCACATCACCTTCAACGATCCACTCAACGTTGAGGCGTTGGCATGGTACGCCGCCTTGATCCACACATATAACGTCGCGCCCACGCGCCAGCAAGGCCCCAACTCGATAGGTTACTATCCTTATGGTGGCATCATGCAAGGCAAGTTTGGGATGTGGATGGGGATGTTGTCGGAACACGGCGGCGTGATGTGGCCGACGCGCTGGCCGATGCGCTGGGGCGCGGTGCCGCTGCCCCGTGACCGCAACGCGACCACGCTGGCGACGGTCAACGGCTTCTTCATTTCGACCAAAACCCAACACCCGGAGGCATGCTGGAAGTGGATTACGTTCCTCAGTGCATCCATGCCGACGCAGAACATCCCTGCGCGGACGGCGTTGGCCGAGTCGAACGAATTCCTGGAACTTGTCGGCGCAGATACTGCCGAAGCAGCGCGCGCGGCGGTACGCGAAGCTGTGCTGATCAATCCCAATCTGGTCGGCTACGAACAAGCCTTAAATACGCTCGGCGCAGCCTTCACCGCCGTCCGCGAGGGGCAAACTTCCCCAGAAGCCGCCCTGAACGCAGCGCAGGAACAGATTGATTTTTAGTTTCTCCAAAGTTGACCTATAATAGCAGTTGAGTGATAATAACGTTCACATGGAGGCCCCCTATGGAATATCGAGAATTAGGACGTACCGGATGGAAAGTATCGGCAATCAGCTTTGGAGCCTGGGCCATCGGCGGGACGTGGGGCGCAGTTCAGGACAGCGAATCGCTGGCAGCGCTCCATCGCGCGGTGGATTTAGGGGTCAACTTCTTTGACACCGCTGACGTTTACGGGGACGGACGCAGTGAGCGACTGCTCGGCCAACTGCGCAAACAGCGGCCTGAGACGATCTACATTGCGACTAAGGCCGGACGCAGGCTCAATCCCCACGTCGCCGAAGGCTACACCCGTGAGAATCTCACCGCCTTTGTCGAGCGCAGCCTCAAAAACCTCGCCACCGACGCGCTTGACCTGCTGCAACTCCATTGCCCACCCACACAGGTCTATTACATGCCGGAGGTCTTTGACGTGCTCGATGACCTGGTCAAGGCCGGTAAAGTGCGCCACTACGGCGTGAGTGTGGAAAAAGTCGAGGAAGCGCTCAAGGCCATCGAATACCCCAATGTGAAAACGGTGCAGATCATCTTCAACATGTTCCGCCACCGTCCCTCCGAGCTGTTCTTCGAGCAGGCGAAAAAGCGCCGTGTCGGAATCCTGGCGCGCGTCCCCCTGGCCTCTGGCATGCTCACCGGCAAGATGAAGCCCGACAGCCAGTTCGCGCCCGACGATCATCGTGCGTTCAACCGCGACGGCGCAGCCTTCGACCGTGGGGAGACGTTCTCCGGCGTGGATTACGCCGTGGCGCTGCAAGCCGTGGAGGAACTCAAGGCCATCTGCCCACCGGGAATGAGTATGACGCAGTTCGCCCTGCGCTGGATTCTGATGTTCGACGCGGTCACGTGTGCGATTCCCGGCGCCAAGCGTCCATCCCAGGCGGAAGAGAACATCGCCGCAGCCGACATGCCGCCCTTATCAGATGAGATCATGGCGCAGGTGCGCCGGATTTACGACCAGTACATCCGTGCGTTGGTCCATCATTACTGGTAAAAGATTTCCGGTTGGGTAAAAAATAACGTTCAAACGTTCCAGCGTTTCAACGTTCAAGCGGTTTTCTAGAGGTAAAGCATGCGAAACAAGCTTGCGACCCTGCGCGCCAGGATCATCGGTATCATTGTTGTAACGATAGCGGCGATCTTCTTGATATTCTACATTCCCCTACATCTAGTCCTGCTCCAGAACTTTGCAGCTCTCGAAAAACAAACTGTATCCCGCGACATTCAACGGGGCGCCAACCAAATCGCCAATGCTATCGAGGATTTGGATATGACCGCCGCCGACTATGCCCGGTGGGATGATACCTATTTCTACATGGAGACGCGCGATCAGGGTTACATTGACGCTAACTATACCGAATCCACTTACGCATCCAACCGGATCAATATCATTGTGCTGATCAATACAGCAGGCGAAGTCTTGTATGCGGGGACTTATGATTTCAATACCCAGACATTCGTAACGGTACCTGAAAAACTCCTGACACTGTCTCCTACCGACCGGCTGCTCACGCCTATAGTCACCGAACAAAGCGTAGCCGGGATCCTCATGGTGGCAGAAAACACGCCGATATTCATTGCCTCGCAACCGATCCTGACCAACGAATCCCAAGGCCCGGCCCATGGCGTGCTGATGATGGGACGATTCCTGGACGAAACCGAAGTCACACGGCTCATGGAGATCACACAATTAGCGCTCACATTTACCGACGTCACCGCGCCGGACCTGCCTCAAGACCTGCGCGCCATCTACGACAACCTCATCACAAGCGGAACGGAAACGGCCATTGTGCCGCTGGATAAAGAAACCATTTGCGGCTACCGCATCCTCAAAGACATCTACGATCAACCGGCCCTGCTGCTGCGCATTGACGTCAGCAGAGACATCTACGCGCGGGGACAAATGACTTTGCAGTACCTGGGACTGGCGCTCCTGATCGCAAGCCTGGGTTTCGGTCTGACCATGTGGTGGTTGTTGGGGCGCTTTGTCATTGATCGGCTGAGCAGTTTCCGCGCCGAAATCACCCGTATTGGCGTTTTGGGAAGCCAGGGGGACTTTTCCAGCCGGGTGCCTATCCAGGGGGCAGATGAGCTTTCGCAGCTCGAAAGCACGGTCAACACCATGCTGGATAATCTGGAGCATTACCAGAAAGAACTGCTTGTCCAAAGACAGCGTTTCGAGAGTCTGATGACTGTAGCCCATGCCACCGTAGAGCAACCGGACCTGGATACAACCTTGAAAAATGCCCTGGAGGCTGCACGCCTCCTTACACGCGCCGAACGGGGCAGCGTTTTCGTTCTCAACGAACTCGGAGAAGTGGCCTATAGCCTCCTATCCCGTGACGGACTCACTGCCGTGGAACGCCAAGAACTGATCAGCCAGGTGATGACCATCGGCCTTGCAGGATGGGTATCGCGGCACCGCCAGCCCGTACTGGTCGCCGATACGGAAAAAGACCTGCGCTGGTACCCTTTACCCAATTTGCCTTACACAGTGCGCTCTGCCCTGGTTGTGCCCATCTTTAGTGGGACGCACAAACTCGGTGTTCTGACGCTTACCCACCCGGATCCCAACCATTTTACGCAAGATGACCTGGAACTCATGCGCGCCGCAGCCGATCAAATGGCGCTGGCGATTCGCAACGCGCAAATCTACGACGATCAGCACCGCCTCGCCGAACGTCAGACAACCCTCTATGAGACGTTGCGCACGATCAGCGCCCAACTCGACCCTGAAGTCGTCATTCAAACCGCCGTGGCCAGAGTTGCAGATACAACCAGCTGGCCTGCCGTGGCCATCCTCCTGCCAGATAAGCGACAGGAATTACTGGTTTTGCAAGCTCACGCGGGACGTCTTCCGTTGCCAGAACGCTGGCACATTGCGGCCAACTACGGTACCATGGGGCGCGCCTTCCGTGATAGCAAAACACTGTATACCGAGGATACGCATACCTCGACAAGTAGTGTGACCCTGTACGAACAGACCGGTTCCCAAATCGTGACCCCTCTGCGCTATGGGCAACGGATCCTGGGCATACTGGATATCGAGCATGAAAACACCTACGGCTTCCGAGCTGATGACATCGTGCTGGCCGAGTCCCTGGCCGACGCCATCGCGCTGGCCCTGGAGAATGCCAACACCCACGCCCACATCCGCCAATACGCGGCGAATCTCAACATGCTGTATGCCCTGGCGCAGGCGACAAGCCAGGCCCTGGCGCTTGAAACTATGCTCCCCGAAGCCCTGAACTCAATCCTGGAATCCCTGGGATTCGACGCCGGCTTTATCGGTCTGTTTGATTCCGAAAATAGCCATATCCAATTGGCGGTTGTCCAGGGTCTCCCTTCGCCAATCACGGAAGAACTGCACGTGCTGTTGAACGAGAAAGCAGTGCAAGAATACATTCGTACACAACCCATCCCCTTGCTCATCGAAGATTTGAACCGCCCAACGCCGCAAATCGCCCGCCTTCAGACCACCGTGCCACAGGTCTTCGAGTGCTTCCGCCGCTGGGAAATACACTCCTTCATCCACGCGCCCCTTGTCCAACAGGGACGCACGCTCGGTGTGATCGGCATGGCCTCGCGTCAGACGCGGATATTCTCTTCGGACGATCAAGCCCTCCAGGTGATGCTGGTGCAACAGCTTGCGGCGGCGATCACCAATGCGCGACTCTTCCAGGCCATGATTGACGAGCGCGGTCGCCTGCAAGCGTTGATTGAAGCCTCACACGATGGCATTATCCTCATTGATGCCAATCAAAAAGTGCCGGTCATCAACGCCGCCGCATTGAAGCTGCTGAATTTGCCCGGAACACCGCAAGCCTGGATCAACCGCACCACCCTCGATTTTCTAAGCACCTTGCGCCATCAAACGCCGGAAGCAGCACGCACGTTATTGAAGGAATTGCGCCGGGTGCAGCATGCCGAAGCAGAAGCCGCTGAAGGGGAATTCAGCGTACCGCCCCATACCATCCACTGGTACAACTTCCCGGTGATGGCGGAAGGCTCAGCCCTCGGTCGCCTGATCGTTCTCCACGACATCACCGAGGAACATCTCCTCAAGCGTATGCGTGAGGACCTGACCCACACAACCATCCACGATCTACGCAATCCGCTCACCGCTATCTACGGCGCCCTCGAAATGATGAACAAAGACATTCGGCACATGTTGACCCCGGGCCAGGAACAACTGCTCAACATCGCCCGGCGCAGCACGCAACGGATGCTGGACCTCGTCAATGCTCTGATGGACATCAACCGCCTGGAAAGCGGGCAGATGCCCCTGGAATATACCACCTTCAACCTGCCCGACCTGGTTGCCGAGATTATCGAAAGCCAAAAGCCGCTTGCCATCAACAAAACCTTGCAGTTGGAAAATGCGTTGCCCCCCGACCTTCCGCCGGTCAGTGCGGATAAGAAATTGCTGGAGCGCGTGTTCCAAAATCTCATCGGCAACGCCATAAAATTTACGCCGTCTGGCGGAACCGTGCGCCTCACAGCCCGCCGGGGAAAAGAAAACCCAGCCACCATCTACGTTTCCATCCACGATAGCGGGCCGGGGATTCCGCCGGAAATCCTGGGGCGGCTGTTCGAGAAATTCACGACGGGGAAACAGGCAGAGCATGGCACCGGCCTCGGCCTGGCTTTCTGCAAAATGGTCCTCAACGCGCACAAAGAGGATATCTGGGTAGAAAGTACCGGCGAGCAGGGCACGACCTTCACCTTCACCCTGCACAGTGATAACGTCGGACAGAACGCCCCCCCTACAGACAAACCGTAAAGGCAGCCAATGTTCAACGGATGTCCTCTGCTTAATAACGAAATATCTCAACCACAAAAGGAGTCACTATGAAAGGTATCGTTCTCTCCGGCGGACTGGGAACCCGTCTTTATCCGTTGACGGTCTCTCTGTCCAAACAAATCCTCCCTATCTTCGACAAGCCGATGATCTACTATCCGCTTTCGGTGCTGATGCTGGCCGACATCCGCGAATTCCTCATCATCTCCACACCGCAGCACCTTGAGTTGTACGAGAAGCTCTTCGGCGACGGATCACGTTTAGGGCTGGATATTCAATACGCCGCGCAGCCCCATCCGGGCGGAATTGCGCAAGCCTTCCTCATCGGTGAAGAATTCATCGGCGGGCAGCCGTGCGCGCTCATCCTCGGCGATAACTTTCTCTACGGACACGGTCTCTCCGATCTGATGCAAGAAGCGGGGCGGCTCACCGACGGCGGGATGGTCTTCGCCTACTACGTGCAGGACCCGCAACGCTACGGTGTCGTCGAGTTCGACAAAGACCTCAATGCCCTGAGCATCGAGGAAAAGCCCCAAAAGCCCAAGTCAAACTACGCCGTCACCGGCATCTACTTCTACGATCAGCACGTGGTCGAAATCACCAAAGGGCTAAAACCCTCCGCACGCGGCGAGCTGGAAATCACCGACGTCAACAAGGAATATTTGCGGCGCGGCAAATTAAAAGTGCGCCTCTTCGGGCGTGGCTTCGCCTGGCTAGATACCGGCACGCACGAGAGCTTGCTCGAGGCCAGCGACTTCGTGCAGACCATCGAGCACCGACAGGGTCTCAAAATCGGCTGCATCGAAGAGATCGCCTACCGCAAGGGCTACATCGGTCCAGAGGAATTGCTCAAAATCGCCGACTTCTCGAAGGACAACCCCTATTGCCTCTACTTGCGTGAGCTGGCGCAACAACCGCAGACAATGGTGATATAAGCTGGAAGCTGGTTACTGGAAGCTGGTTACTGGAAGCTGGTTACTGGAAGCTGGTTACTGGAAGCTCGATCCAGCATCTGGTATCCGGCACCCAACATCAGCAATTAACGAGGAGGAATGAATGTCTCACCCCAAAGTGGCCGCGCAGTTGTTCACCGTGCGGGATTTCTGCAAGACGCTGGCAGACTTCGACGCCAGTATGCAGAAGATCCGTGATATTGGGTATACCGCCGTGCAGGTCTCCGGCATCGGCCCGATCGCGCACGAGGACGTGAAAGCCATCACCGACAAGTACGGCCTCAAAATCGTCATTACCCACGTGGGCTTCGACTATCTACAAAACGACATTGACGCCGCAATCGCGCAGCACAGGCTATGGGAATGTCCCAATGTCGCCATCGGCAGCATGCCACCCCACTACTATGAGATGGGCGAAGCCGGTTTTCATCAATTCGCCAAAGATGCCACCGAGGTCGGCAAGAAGCTGGCCGACGCCGGGCTGACCTTCAGCTACCACAACCACAGTTTCGAGTTCGTGCGTTATGGCAAGCGTACCGGGTTGGACATCATCTACGAAGAGAGCGATCCGCGCTATGTGCAGGCGGAGATTGACACGTACTGGATTCAGCACGGCGGCGGTGATGTCGTCGCGTGGATCAAGCGAATGAAGAACCGGATGCCTGTCATCCACTTCAAAGACATGGTAATGGTCCGCGGTGAACAAATGTGGGGCACGCAGCAAACGATGGCCGAAATCGGCGAGGGCAACCTCAACTGGCCCAAAATCATCAAGGCGTGCCAGAAGGCCAACGTCGAATGGTACGCCATTGAGCAAGACCGCTGTCTACGCGATCCCTTCGAGAGCCTCAAGATCAGCTACGACAACCTGCGCGCGATGGGGGTAGAGTAAGTCGAGTAGTCGTGTAGTCGTTTGGTCGTGGAGTCGGTACGTTAGTTTTGTTCATCTCTGGGTTCTCTGTGACTAATACAAGGGGTTTGATATGGACAACACCATAATCGAAAATTGCGGGTTTTCACCCACACGCCTGACGCGCATCAGTACGCTGATGCAGCGTTACGTGGACGATGGCAAGATCGCCGGCATCATCGCGACCGTCGCGCGGCGCGGCCAAACCGTCTACATGGAAAAGTTCGGCATGATGGACATCGAAGCGCACAAGCCAATGCAATTCGACGCCATCTTCCGCATCGCTTCGATGACCAAGCCCATCACCAGCGTCGCCATCATGACGCTGTACGAAGAGGGCTACTTTCACCTGAACACGCCCGTGGCAGAATTCATCCCCGGCTTCAAAGAGGCTAAAGTCTTTGTGGGAGAAGCGATAGACAAAGAAGGCTATTACTGGACCGATCTCGAACGTCCGATCACATTCCGGCACCTCTTTACCCACACGGCTGGCCTGAGCTACGGCTGGAATGAGGAGGACCCGGTAGACCGGCAGTATCAAAAAGCGCAGCGGGAATCCGGTCTTGATCCGGCCAAAATGACCGTCAAAGATCTGGTGGAGGCGCTGACCACGCTGCCGCTGGCCTTCCAACCGGGGACGAAATGGCGTTACAGCTATGCGATTGACGTACTCGGCTACATCATCGAAATCATCTCCGGCAAACCGCTGGATGTGTTCCTCAAAGAACGCATCTTTGAGCCATTGGGCATGGTTGACACGGATTTCTACGTCCCCGAAGCCAAAGCCAACCGGCTGTGCGCGCTGTACGGCCATCCCGATAACGCCCCTACCCTGCAACGCATCGAGTCGCCCATGCCCGGTCAGATTTTCCAGAAACCGTCGTTCCTGTCGGGCGGCGGCGGACTGGTTTCCACAGTCCACGATTACGCCCGCTTCGCGCAGATGCTCGTCAATGGCGGCGAATTGGACGGCGAGCGCATCCTCAGCCCCACGACCGTCGCCCTGTACAGCATCAATCACATGCCCGAAGCCGCGCTGCCTTACGGCTTTGCGGAGGGCGAGGACCTTTACCATTGGGGCTACGGCTACAGCCTGGGGACGCGCGTGCTGATGGATGTCTCCAAGACCGGTATCGCCGGTTCCGTCGGCGAGTTCGGATGGGATGGCGCGTTCAGCACCTACTTCTGGGTTGATCCCAAAGAAGCTCTCTACGGCCTGATGATGCTACAACATTCACCCAATGCCTACTATCCCATCGCGCCGCAGTTCAAACAACTGACGTACCAGGCGATCGTGTAAACCGCAAACCTGACAGGTCTCGGAAGACCTGTCAGGTTTGTTAAGGAGGCCGCATGGAAAACCGATTGAGCCGGAAGGCATTGAAGTTGTTGTGCTCGCCGCCGTCGCTGGTCGCCATGGCGGTACTGCTGGTCAACGATCACCTCCTGCGGCGCTTCTGGCCCTCGTGGGTGACGGGCAAGCTAGGTGACTTCGCGTGGCTGCTGTTCTTCCCCTTCGCGCTGGCGTGGGGATGGGCGCTCCTCCTGCCCCGGCACGAGCGCCTGGTGCGGGGACTGGCGTTTGGCATGACGGGCGGGATTTTCACGCTGGCGAAGACGCTGCCGGTGTGCCATACCCTGGTCGTGAGCGCAGCGGAATGGGTATTGGGACGTCCGGTCGTATGGGTACGCGATCCGTCAGATCTGATGGCGCTGGTATCTTTGATAGCGGCGTGGCTGATGTGGGAAAAGTTGCCGGATGCGGGAGCTTCCACGGCGTCCCAACGAGCCATCGCTACAAAATGGAATCGTCTGGCTTTGGCGGCAGCGGCGTTACTGACAGTAGCGAATTCAGCCGGGCCGCCCCCAGTCGGCGTTGAGCACCTCACATACAGAAAAGGCAGCATTTACGGCTTCGGGCGATATGGGGTTCACGGCTACGTGAGCCACGACGGCGGTTTCTCGTGGACGGCGCTGACATTCCAGTACGATGCAGGTGCAATTGCCTACAGCGAGGATGGGGAAACGTGGATCATGGGCGCTGAACTGTGCCCGCTGTGCGCCACAGCCGAAGTGAATCTCACGCCCCGCGTCCTGCAAGTGAATGACACAGTGCAGTATCGCTACGCCTCGGGGCAACCCATCGAACGCTCAACAGATGGCGGCGCAACGTGGCAAAAGGCGTTTATGCGCCAGGGCAGCCCGGCAGATAAAACCTACTACGAGCGGCTGCACATGAATTACACATTCTACCCCGGCCCGCTGGATGCGGTTGCCGATCCCACGACAGGCAACATCGTCTTCGCTATGGGTGCTGAAGGCGTGCTGGTGCGCACGCCAGACGATAACTGGACATGGGTCGAAGTGGGGCTGGGACGCCGGGCAGAGGTGCGGCGCGGCGAGGGCTTGTGGCTTATATTGCAGGGAGAGCTGCTATTGGCCGCCGGCTTCGGCCTACTGGCGATCATGACGATGCTGATGTACTGGCGGCGAGGCGCGGCGCGAAAAATCTTCCTGACGATCTACTGGCTACTCTGGGGGATGAATGTGATCTTGATGCCCGAACTGCGGAAAAGCTACCCTCAAACCCTGGATATGCTTTTGATGTCGGCGGGATGCATCTACCTGTTCATCCACATCGGCATCGAATTGGCGATGACGATACCCAAACAAGCGACGCTGCGCGAAGGGGGACGGGTGCTGCTGACGGGGCTGGCGGTCGCGGCAGTGTTCCTGATCCCCTACATCCTGTGGGTGCTGGCAATTATCCCCTGGTACGGCCTCGCGGCAGGATCAGGCGTAGCCCTGGGCGCAGCGATTATAATGGTGTCGGAACGACGAATCAAGTCAACAACCAGTAACCAGCAACCAGCAACCAGTAACGAGTAACCAGCAACGAGTAACCAGCAACGAGTAACCAGCAACCAGCAACCAGTAACCAGCAACCAGTAACCAGCAACCAGTAACCAG
>ENA-UOWE01000847-UOWE01000847.1-activated-sludge-metagenome-genome-assembly--contig:-NODE-847-length-41232-cov-111.706122_pt1 | contig 41232 bp, 37 predicted proteins | sample MGYA00249841_ERZ761562 | MGnify/ENA primary metagenome ERZ761562 (study PRJEB28883, sample SAMN05720200) | activated sludge metagenome | isolation source: Anaerobic digester | place: Japan...
CCACTTTTGGCAAGTCTGTAGTTGTTAAAGTGTCAACCTATTATGAACCATCCCGTCAGTTTTTAGTGAACAAAATTCACAATCTGTGAATAAACCCTGTTCTACCCATTACTTATCACAGGAGAGAATCCATGAATAGCTACGAAGATACCCTTGACCATGTCAACACGTATTCCCGCCCGTCGGATCTGCGGATTACGGATATGCGCGTCGCCACGATTGTCGGCGCGCCGATGCGCTGCCCGCTGATCAAGATCAGCACGAATCAGGGCATCGAAGGCTACGGCGAGGTGCGCGACGGGGCCAGCGCGCGCTACGCGCTGATGCTCAAGAGCCGCATCCTGGGCGAGAACCCGTGCAATATTGACAAGATTTTCCGCCGCATCAAGCAGTTCGGCGGACACGCACGGCAGGCCGGTGGCGTCTGCGGCGTCGAGGTGGCGCTGTGGGACCTGGCGGGCAAGGCTTACGGCGTGCCCGTCCACGCGATGCTCGGCGGCAAGTTCCGCGACAAAATTCGCATCTACTGTGATACCGATGTCCACGGGCGCAACACCGGCACGGCGATGGGTGAGGCGCTCAAGGCGCGGATGGCGATGGGCTTCACGTTCCTCAAAATGGATGTGGGCATCGGCCTGTTGCGTGACGTGCCGGGCGCGCTTTCGGGCATGCCGGACTTCATCCATAAGCTGATGCCGTCCCACGAGGTTTGGGAGCAAATGCACAATGCGGATCCCGAGACGCGGGCAGAAATGTACCGGCAGTTCCGGGAGGTACAGAACGTGATGCACCCCTTCACCGGCATCCACGTCACCGAGCTGGGACTGGATTATCTGGAACAGTACGTCGCCGACGTGCGCGCCATCATCGGCTACGAAGTGCCGCTGGCGACCGACCACTTCGGTCATATCGGCTTGCAGGACTGCATCAAGATCGCGCGCCGGCTGGACAAGTTCAACCTGGCCTGGTACGAGGACATGCTCCCCTGGCAGATGACCGAGCAGTACGTGCGCCTGGCGAACTCGTGTACGACGCCGATCTGCACCGGCGAGGACATCTACTTGAAGGAAAACTTCAAGCCGCTATTGGAGTCGGGCGGTGTGTCGGTCATCCATCCTGACCTGCTGACCTCCGGCGGCATCTACGAAAACAAGAAGATCGGTGATTTGGCGCAGGAGTACGGCGTGGCGATGGCCGTGCATATGGCCGAGTCGCCGATTGGATGTATGGCCGCCGTCCACAGCATCGCTGCCACCGAGAACTTCCTGGCGCTGGAAAATCATTCAATTGACGTTCCCTGGTGGGATGATCTCGTCAACGGCCTGCCCAAGCCGATCATCCAGAACGGCTTCATTGACGTGCCCGACACGCCCGGCCTGGGCATCGAGTCACTCAACGACGAGGTCATCGCGGCACACCTCGACCCCAACGAGCCGGGGCTGTGGGAACCGACGGATGCGTGGGATAAAGACTTCAGCCACGATCGCTTGTGGAGTTAACGATTTCAGGCGGGGCGCGCCTTGTCAGTGCGCCCCGCCTGAAATTATGAAGGGACGGCCCGCCCGCAAGGGCAGGCGTCGGCCCGGAAATAGCATCTCCGGGGATATATTTTTTGTGTTAGCCACATCCAGAAGGATGTCAATCCTCAAACGCAAATTTCGGCGGGAAGTCCTCCTTCCACCAAAATTCTACCGGCGTCCCGACCGGAAACGCGCCCATGGCGCCGTCAGGCGAATCGGGCTGAAGGGTGAAGTCGCCTTCCGCCGGTGACACAAACAACGGCTTGCCGATGATCGCATCATTCCCGTCGAAGGCGTAGATGTTGGCGAAGTCATCCGGCGCCCACCCGGCGCGAATGGGGTACGTGACGGCGTTCGTGTCGTGAATCAGATTGTGCGTGATGCTGATCTGTTTCTGCGCAAAGATCGCCGCGATGTCGTCGCCCTCTTGCAGATAGCGGTCGCTGTAGCCAATCTGGAATCCGCGGTTGTCGCTGAAGATGTTGTCGCGGATGACCACGTTTTCCAGGTTGGCGGAGAAGAGATAAAGCCCGCCAGTGATCCAGTGGTACTGCGTGGGCGGGTTCGCCGGACCGTAGCCATTGTGATGCACCGTGTTGTTATAGATGTGGATGTCGGTACGCCGCCCGTCGCCGCCCCAACGGCCAAACAGAATCCCCGTGCCCCGGTTGTTGTAAAGCAGGTTGTGGTGGATGCGGACGTTCCGCGCCTCGTGCCCGCCCTCCACCGAGATCGCCATGCCTGCGCCCCGGCAGTCGTGAACGACGTTGTGATCCACTTCGATGTCTTCCAGCACGCCGAACCAGCTATCCACGTAGAGACCCTGCCGCTCCAGGTGGTGGATGTAATTGTGATGTACGCGCCCGTGCGCGCTGGTTTCCTTCACGTCAATACCCTCTTTGTCGCAATCGTAGACGTGGTTGTAGGCGACTTCGAAATGACGCGCGCCGGCAATGCTGATAGCCTCGTGCGGCGGCTCACCCTGGCGGACGTAGCCTTTGGGTAGCATGGCCCAGGTGTTGGCATGAATGATTGTGTTGCCGATGACTTTGATGTGCTCGGTGATTCCGTCCGTGCCGTCGGTGCGCCACACGCCGATGCCAGGGCTGAAGGTCGTATCGGCGGTGTTGTTGATCAGTTCGATGTGTTGCGAATCGCGTACCATAAAACCGGCCTGGTGCGAGTTCTTCACGGTGAGGCCGATCACCCTGATGTAGGCTTTGCGCTCGATGTTGAAACTCCCGGCGTCGTGGGAAAAGCCGCTGGACGGGTCGTTATCAATGGTGGAGGCGTCCAGCACGGGCTGCTCGCCGGGATAGGCGCGGTACGTGATCCAGGCATCCGCGCGCCCGGAGTGCGTGGGGCGCACTTGTTCGGGCAGTGTGTAGCGGCCGCCCCGCACGTAGACGGTTTGCCCGGCTTCCAGCACTTCCGCCGCGTGGTTGACGGTGGCCCACGGCTGCGCAAACGTGCCGGGGTTAGTATCGTCGCCGTCCGGCGCAACGAAAAAGGCGTTTTCGGTTAGCGGCACGGTGGCGGCGGAAACCGGCGTCACGGTAGGCAGAGACGTGGACGTGACGCTGGGAGTGGCCGTCGGACGTGGAGTACATGCAATCAATCCTGCGAAGACGATCATCATCCACCTCGGTAACACAAAGCGAGACAAGTGACAACCCCTATTTTTCCTGGTTCTGCTCTGGATCATGCTCGACCGGCTCGCTTTCTTCCGCCGGACGCACGAGCGGCAGCCATGCCAGCACGCGCTGGATTTGCGCATCCCACATATCCCAGGTGTGACCACCCGGCCCTTCGCTGTAGGTCAGGTTCAACCCCAACGCCAGGGCGTGGTCACGGAAAAGGAGGTTGTCGTGATAGAGAAAATCCTCGGTGCCGCACCACTGGAACAGCGCCAGTTGCTCTTTCCAGGGCGAGGCCGCCACTTCCTCTGCCAGATGAAGCAAGTCGTGACGGCTGCCGGGCAGTTGTCGCAGATTGCCAAAGATGCGCTTGAACTCGGCGCGCCATACGGGATCGGGCACACGGCGTAACTCGGCGATGTTCACCGCGCCGGATAAACTTGCCGCTGCGGCGAAACGCTCCGGGTGACTCAGGGCCAGCTTGAACGCGCCATAACCGCCCATTGAAAGGCCCGCCACGAAGTTGTCTTCGCGCGCGGGCGAGAGCGGGAATAAAGCGCGCGCCAGCGCGGGCAGCTCGACGCTGATAAACGTCCAATAACGATTGCCCGCCGCCATATCCGTGTAGAAGCTGCGATCCACCGCCGGCATGACAACGGCGAGTTCCATTTCCGCCACGTAACGCTCGATGGACGTGCGCCGCTGCCAGATGGTGTGATCATCCGACAAACCGTGCAGCAGGTACAGGGTGGGATACAGGCGCGGCGGCGTCAGCACCTCGCCATCCGGCGAACGCTTAGGTTCAGGCAAAATCACGTCCATCGAGCACGAAAGTTGTAGCACTTCAGACCAGAAATTGCAGTGTAACAAAGCCATAGAACCCCCTTTGATTTCCGATGAGGTGAGTAAAACCAGGAAACGCCCTCAAGTGTAAGGCGAATGAGGAAAGTTGCAAGCAGAGAGCGACGCCGACAAACCCCGATACTTTACAAGTCGGCGATGAGGAGTATCATGAGTGTTGCGAATGACTACCTGACTGATGATGATGTGACTGTTTTGGAGGTTGATATGCCCGTGATGCAACCGGCTCCACCACGTAGCACAATCGAAGACAGAGAATCCGCTTTGATCATCACCATCCCCACTTACAAGAATTGGCTTTCGATCACCGTGACGCTGTTTTGGCTAGCGAGTTGGGCTTGTGGAGAGGCCACCATGGTGGGGATGGGGGCCATGTTTTTGCTCGGCGGCCTGTTAGGCTGGGCAGGTAACAGCGCGGACGCTTCGGCTGCTGCCGCCTTTGCCGGGATGGCGCTTTTTTCTGTCCCGTGGTTTCTGATATGGACGTTGGGTGGGCTTGTCGCGCTATACTTTTTGTTGTGGCAATTCACCGGCGTGGAGAGGATCGAAGTCGATGCGCACGCTATCACGTTGCGCCGTCTCACCCTGAATATGGGCCGCGCCAGAACCTATCTGGCAGAGCACATCAAAGAGCTGCGAGCCGTTGCCAATCCACCTTATTGGGGATGGTGGTCGAGCCGCATGTATTACTGGCAGTGGATGTTTGGGGCGATCTCCTTTGAGTATGGCGCGAAGACAATTCGCTGTGGCAGTGGCGTTGATGAGGCGGAAGCGAAGGCTATTGTCAGAACCATTCAGGAGCGATTTCCTCAGTATCAATCGAAACAGAACGGGACTACGGCCTAAAAATCCGTTTTTGACTTTTTTCCGTTTTGCCGCTATACTGCAAAGCAGAAAAGCAGTAAAGCAGAAAGGGGCCGGCAATGTCTGAGACAACTGTACAGATGACCGATCGGGGCGTGATTACACTCCCCAAGAAATTGCGCGACACCTATCACTTGCGCGGCGGCGTCAACCTGACGTTGCTCGACCTGGGTGGAATCTTTGTCCTCAGCCCGCGGCCTTCCCAGATTGATTTCCTCGCCGACCAGGTGGCGGAACAGTGGGCCGCTGATGGGCAGACGTTGGAGAGTATGCTCCAGGCTCTGCGCGAGGAGCGCGAGCGCCGTGGTCAGTAAGTGCATTTTCCTCGATACCAGCGTGCTCTTTGCCGCCGTCCTCTCGGAGACGGGGGGCGCGCGGCAACTGCTGAAATTGGGCGAGGCCGGCGTGATTGCGTTGTGGGTTGGGCCAGGCGTATTGGCAGAGATGGACGCCGTGCTGACCCGCAAATCACCGGCCAGTAAGGGCAGTCTGGCGATTTTACTGGATCGCGCCAGAATTCACGTTGGCCCTTCACCGGAGCCAGCGGCCTGCGTACAGGCCCAAGCTGTGGTCGCTTATACGCCGGATGCCAATATCGTAGCTGAGGCGCTGACCACGCAGGTGGATTACTTTGTATCGCTGGATCGCCAACACCTGGTCAATAATCCCCAGGCGCAAACATTGCCGTTTTTGATCGGCACGCCCGGGGATTGTCTCGCCTGGTTGCGTGCGCAATTATTCTAGCCGTGCGCGGCCAACTTAGGGCTTACTTTTTGAGGATGTCAGTTATGACACAATCGCCCAGACGTAACTTGCTGTTCCTCGCGTCACTCCTGATCCTTAGCTTGCTCTCCGGTTGCGGCGCAGCCACCACGCCGTCCCCAACTGCTTCTCCGACGCCACAACCAACGCCAACCGCGACGCCTCTCCCCACCTGGAATGGTTCTACGGACCTCTCCCTATGGCAGGGCGGCAACGACTACGCGCTCGAAATTCGCGCTGACGGCCTGTACGTACAGGCCAACAAAGTCACCGAAAATGGCTACATAGAAGCGACCTTCCCCGCTATGGACATCAGCGGCGCGCCCTTTGCCAGCCTGACGGCCCTCTCCGACATCTCCGCCAACGTCACCGTGGGGCTGGTGGATGCCTCCGGCAAAGCAGGCTGGATACCGGGCAACGCTGGCAATCAGGAGATGGCCCATGGTCTTCACCCGCTGACCCACAGTTTTGACCTCGCCAGGCTGTCGCTTGACCTCACCCGGATCACCGGGATGCGCATCGCCTTCAACCGTGGCGCGCCGGTGTGCCGTGCCAAAGTCTTGCTGCGCGACATTCTGCTCGGTGGCGGGGCTGTGCGCGGCCTGAACTATGCGCCCTTGCCGGACGTACAGGTGACGCTCGGCGATGCGCCCCGCCCGATCACACCCTATCCGGTGACCGCAGCCGACGCCGGCGCGACCTGGCGCGTTGAATTCCCGCCGGACATCGTCAAGAGCGCCGCATTTGTAGAGGGGCAGCTTGTCTATACGCTCACCGGCGCATCTGGCAGTGGAACGATGGTGCTACACGGCGAAAAGGACGGCAAGACCGTCCGCCTGGCTTTCGAGCTGACCGTTTCGGTGAATCAGCCGCCTGTATTGCCTGACATTGCCGGGGAGATATTGGCGGTGGACACCTTTACCGAACTGCGCCTGACCGGACTGGATGACGGTGACCCGGCGTCCGCGCAGCCACTTACCCTGACGGTGGAAAGTCAGGATCCGGCTATTGCGGTGGTGGAAAGCGTTGAGTATGACACGCTCAGTCGCTGGGCAAAGTTGAAGATCAAAGCCGCGGCGGCTGGCACGACCAGTATCACCATCACCCTGACCGATGATCGTGGCGCCAGCACAAGCCGCACGTTCGACGTGACGGTTTACCCGGAGATCAACCAGCCGCCAACGTTCGATAGCCTTGCGCCCATTGTCATCAACACCGGCAGCGAATTGCGGCAAGCACTCACCGGCATTTCCGGCGGCGAACCCGGCGATCAGGTGACGTTGACCGCGCAATCGGATACGCCCGGCCTGACCGCTGCCGTGGAAGACGATGTATTGGTACTCAGCGCCGCTGCCGGAACCGTGGGCAGCGCGTTGGTGGAAATCACGGCGACCGACAACGGCGGCAACGCGCGCAACCAGGGCGACGCCACATTCACCCGCACCGTTCCGGTCAGCATCATCCAGCCGCCCATTACCGGATTGACCGATACTTTCGACGGGCCGGAGGTGGATCCTGCACTGGCTGGCAGCGGCGAAGGCGCGCACACCCTCTCTATCGAGGACGGTGTCCTGCGAGTGGAGATCGACAAATACGCCACCAATAACCCATGGGCCGGCCTGTGGTACGCCCTGCCCACCGAACTCGATATCAGTGGCAATCCGATCATCACGCTGCGCATGAAGGCCGACAAAGAGACGGCGATGCTGATCTTCCTGTGGGACGCCAACGACGTCTACAACACCGCCGGGACGCCAACTGTGCTGGTCGGTACCGAATGGAAAGACTACACACTGGATTTTTCGGGCAAAAATCTGGATGCCGAAGGAAAAACCGTCGCCTTTTCGCGCATCAAATCGTTGCTGATCAATTTCGCCCCTGGGCTGTTGCACAAAGGGACGTTCTGGCTGGACGATTTGCAGGTCGGCAGCGATGCCAGCGTGCGCGCCGCGCCGCCGCCGCTGGTGATCCAAGCGCCCGCGCGCCTCACGTTGCTGCCAGGCGGGGCGTTCACCGAACTGCTTCCCGTATCGGGGATGACAGACGGCGATGCGGTCGAGCTGACCGGCGCCGATCCCCAATTGCTTGCTGCGGCGGATATTTCGCCACAGGGCAACTACCTGCGGCTGACCCTCAGCGCCTTACCCGACGTCGCGGGAACGACCAGACTGACAATCAGGGTTTCCGATCAGGCGAACCGGCAAGCCGAAAAATCCATAGACGTGAACATCCCTGAGCGCGGTGCTACCACCCTCGTTGCCGTGGATCGCAGCACGCACTACCAAACCATAGACGGCTTTGGCGCGTTCCTGGGGACCGGGGTGTGGGAGGCTGCCCGGCAGGACTTGACGTTGCCCTTCGTCCAGGATTTGGGCATCACCGTCGCGCGGTTTGGCATCATTGACGTGGACTTCGAGCCGCGCAACGACAATGATAACCCTGACGTCACCGATTTCAGCGCTTTCGACACCTCGGCTATCCCTCTCGATTGGATGCGCCGGCTGAAAGCGGAAACGGCGATTGACAAATTCATCCTCACCGTCTGGAGTCCGCCGGCCTGGATGAAGAAGAACCGCACGCAGGCCGCGATTCCTACCTCCGGGGATAACTTCGTCGAAGAGCGGTACTATGAGGAGTACGCGGAATTTCTGACCGCGATTGTGCGGGTCATCAAAGAGCACACCGACATTGACCTGTACGCCATTTCGGTGCAGAACGAACCGCAGTTCAACGAACCTTACGCCTCGGCGCTGCTTTCGGCGGACAATATGGCGCGCGTGCTGCAAGTCGTCGCCGTCAGATTTGCGGCGGAGGGCATCCAGACGAAGCTCTTTATGCCCGAAGCCCTGCCGGCGCAAGGCGGCATTCACGAATACATCCGGCAGCTTGACCTGCTGCCCGAGGCGAGCCAGGGCACGGACATTATCGCCATTCACAACTACGATGCTGATGGCATTCGGGTCGGCGGCGCGGGCGCGCAGGAATGGAGCAGCATAGCGAAGTGGGCCAATGCGGCCCGCCCGCGTCAGGTCTGGATGACCGAAACCAGCGGCCACGCCGATACCTGGTCGGGCGCGGAAACGCTGTTCGGCAACATCTACAACGCGCTGGTCTACGGGAAAGCCTCAGCCTGGGTGTGGTGGACGCTGGCCGAAACCTCCGCCAACGCGAAGTTTGGGCTAGTGGTGGACAATCAGGCGACCTCGCGTTACGCCGTGTCGCGCCACTTCTACCGCGCCGCCCAGCCGGGCGCCGTCCGGGTGGCGACGACCTCCGACGCCGACCTGCTGAGTGTGGCGTTCGACAATCCCGACGGGACGGTGGCAGTGGTGCTTTACAACGCGGGAAAATCGCGCCTGGTTTCCTGCACCGGCGCCGGCGCGCTCACCGCAGCCTGGGTGTCGCAGGACGGCCTCCTGAGTCGTCCGGCGCAAGTGGACGGCGAAAGGGTGCTGCTACCCGCCGGCGGTGTGGCGACGCTGATATATGGCTCCCGGCCTTAGGCTTCGTCAGGGGTGACGACCTGACTTGTTACTCGATCACCACCACGACGCCCACCTCAGCCCAATTGTAGAGCGTCTCCGCTTCAGGGATGCCGAGGATGATGCACCCGAACGACGCCGGGCGTCCCAACGAGCCGGCCCAGAGGCGCTGGCCGTTCGCCAGGATCGGCAACTCGTGGAAGCCGTTCTCCACGCCGCCGCCCGCCGGGTAGACGGCCAAAAAGTACGGCATCCACAAGTCCCACTGACTGGCATACGCTTTTTCGTGCTTGCTGAGAATCTGAAAAACGCCCCGGTGTGTTGGGGAACTGGCAATCCCCGTGGATGTGGGCCAATCGTAGAGCAGCGCGCCGTTCTCGTAGACGCGCACGCGCTGTTCGGCGAGGCTGACCACGATGCGTTTGCCCGGCACCGGCATGTACGGCGTGAGCACATCCTGCGAGGGGATGATGATCTGCTGCCCCACGCTCAGGTGGTCGTAATCTATGCCGGGGTTGGCCTCGGCTATCAATCCCGACGGCATCCCAAATTTCGCGCCAATGCTGGTGAGCGTATCCCCCGACTGCACGCTGTACACGCGCTGGGGATGCGTCAGATAGACCGCGACCGTTCCCCCGCCGGCGTCGAAAACCTCCAAAATCTGCTGCGCCGCCTCGTCATACCGAAAACCGCGCCCGTCCCCCAACCCTTCTGCCAGCGCCACCAGCGTATCGCGGATGGCGTACAGGTTCACATCCACTACCGGCTTGCCATCAGGCCCGGGCACCAGACGCAGCCATTTCGCAATCGTCTCGCGGCCCAACGTCCAGACAAGATTTTTATCGGTGAGTACCTCGTAGGCGGTCAGCGTGATGGTGCGCGTTAACAAGGTTTCGGCCTGCGCCACCACGGCAGTCGTGTCGGGTTCTACCGGCTGCACAACATCGAAGACCAACGGCACCTCCACCCGGTACAGGCCGCTGCTTGCCTGCGTCAACGCCATCAACGTCTGGGTTACATTGACCACACGACCGGGCTTCCCCGGCACGACGATCACTTGACCGTTGCGCAGTTCAATGCCGGCTTCGGTGGGGGGAAGTGAGGCCTCCTGAGCCACCTGCGACAACACCGCCAGTCCGGCCTCGGCATCGTAGGCGAAGCGCGGCGGGACTTCGTGATCCTTCAACCAGACGCTCAACTGCCCCTCGAAGCCACCGCTACGTCCCACACGATAGGCTTCTTCGGCCATCGCCTGGGTATCCAGGTGCAGGCCGGCCTGCGACCAGGCAAATGTCCAGCGTTTATCGCCATCGGTGAGGATGAGCATGCCGGTGTTGACCTGCGAGGCCACCTCATCGAGGGCGGCAGCGGCCTGGACCGGCGTCATTCCGCCCAACGGAACGCCGAGAGCGTACACATAGGGGTAGATGTGTCCCTCGTACAGACGTTCCATCCGCTGCACGAAGATCCATCCACAAAACAACGTCAACATCAGCAAGATGAGCAATAACGCCAGAATCAGTCCACCGGTAAAGGCACCGCTGCTCTGACGTGGTGAAGCGATTGGACGATTTGTGTATGGGGTCATTGCATTATTCCGAACCATAGCAGTACGCCGAACGCCAAAGTGATGCCGATGCCTGCGCCCCAGTCCCCAGGGCGCATCCGCAGGTCACGCCAAACGGTGCGCGGCGTGGACCCCACCATCCCCCGCGCCGCCAGGGCCAGCGTCAGCCGATCGCTCATACGCAATGTGCCGATGATGACGGCAACCAGCACGGGGAGATACTCATGCAGCCGCCGGAAGAGATTGCCTTCGGCGACCCACCCGCGCGCGGCTTGCGCCTCACGCACCGTCACAAAGAGCTGCTGAATTGCCGGAAGGAAACGCAGCGTCAGGCTAAAGGTCAGCCCCCAGGAATACGGCAATCCCAGACGTACGAAAGCCTGCACCAACGCGCGCTGATCGGTGGTGAAGAGCAGCGCGCCCACGGTGAACGCGATGGCCATCGCGCGCGTCGCCAGCCGCGCCGCTTCCAGAAACCCGCCGCTTGTCAAACGCAGCGGCCCCAATGCCACAAAGACCTCGCCGGAGGGTGCGAAGAACGGCTGCAAGATCAGAATCAGCGCGATCAACAAAGCCATTTGCCGCCACAGACGCCCCAACACCGCCCACGGCACACGATTGCACAGGAGTAAGGCATGCAGGCCGATCAACAGCGCAATCTGAACCTCCAGATGCGGCACCACAAACACCGCAATCAATCCCAACAGCATCCCCCACAGCTTGACCCGCGGATCGAGCCGGTGTAACCAGGAGTCCCGCTGAACGTAGAAATCGAGGGCCACGCTCATCGCAGCGCTCCGGGTATGGAGGGCAACACCGCTTCCGGCGTGCCGTCGGCAACCACGCGCCCATCCGCCAACGCCACCACGCGGTCGGCGCGGGCTGCCAGGTCCATTTCGTGGGTGACGAGCACAAGCGTCACGCCGGCAGCGCGCCGTTCGGCGAGCCAGGTCAACAGGCGCGCCCATTCGCGCCCATCAAGGCCCACTTCCGGCTCATCCAACGCCAGAACCGGGGTATCCAGCGCCGCCAACGCCGCAAGGGTGACGGCGCGCTGCATCCCGTAGCTCAAGATCGAAGGCGGCAGTTGGGCAAACGCGCTCAATTCAAAGCGCGCCAGCGCCCGTTCCACCCGCCCGGCAGCATCCTCAAGGCGCAGGGCGCGGACGCCGAACATCACCTCATCATACACCGTTGCCGCAAAAAGTTGCTGCTCCGGGCGCTGGAACAAAAAGCCGACATCGCGCGCCAGTTCGCCGGTCGTGCGGGCGGCGGCGTCTTTGCCGAACACGCGCACCGTACCGCGCGTCGGGCGCAACAGGCCGTTGAAGTGGCGCAACAGCGTGCTCTTGCCGGCCCCGTTCGGCCCGATGATGGCGACAAACTGCCCTTGCGGAATCTCCAGACTGACGCCGTGGAGTGCCGCGTAGCCGTCGGTATAGGCGAAATGCACATCCTGCAAGGTAAGCGCCGGTTGCGCCGAAGATGCGCCCTGCGCCGCTAAAGAAGGCCAGCGTCGGGGCGGATAGAGGATGCCGGCCTCGACCAGGCGCGTTTCGTCTTGCAACACGGCAGAGGTGGAGATGGGGGATGTCGCCCCACCCTCGGTGAGGATCAGCGTTGCCGGGGCCAGCATGGCGGCTTCCGGGCGGAAGGTGGTGAGCAGCGTTGTCGTGCCGCTGTGTTGCACCACGGCGAGGGCCGCCAGTACTTCGGCGCGGCCCTGCGGATCAAGACCACCGAGGGGTTCATCCAACAATAAGACACGCGGACGCATGGCCCACACTGCGGCCAATGCCAGCCGCTTCTGTTGTCCACCGGAGAGCATCCACGGGGGGCGGGCACGCGCTTCAAGCAGACCAAAACGGGTAAGCGCTTCTTCGACCAGCGAACCGATACGTTGTGGCGGCGTGCCCAGGGCTTCCAATCCCCAGGCCACCTCATCCTCGACCGTCGAATTGAAAAGTTGCGTGGCAGCATCCTGGAAAAGGATGCCCACAGCGCCGGTCGGTGGCATCTCCGCGAGAACATCGTAGCCTGCCGCGCGCACCACACCGGAGATGTGCCCACCGGTATAGCGCGGCGCCAGTCCCGCCAGTGTATAACAGAGGGTGCTCTTGCCGCTGCCGCTGGCGCCCATCACCGCCAACGTCTCACCGGCTTCAAGGTGAAAGGAAATATCCTGCAGCGCCTCGGTTGTGGGTAACCCCGGCCCCGGCGACGGATAAGCGAAACACAGATGTTCGGCAGTGAGCACGCCCTTTTCCTTTGAAAACCCGTTGAGGCGTTTGAACGTTGTTTTCGTTCAACCGCAGGTTCACCGTGAATTCCCCACAAAACTGTAGCGCGAGTTGACAACTCGCGCTACAAACATTCGCCATCTGGATTCGGCGGTTAAGTAGCGCGGCCAGAGTAAGACCCCAACGGCGGATATGCACGGCGCACGGCCAGGTATAACGGAACACCGATCAAGCCGCCGCTCAGCGCTTGCAGGGTGTTGGGGAGCAATTCCAATCCCGCCGCAGCTACGCCAACCAGGAATGTGCCGGCTGCGAAGTATCCCGCGACCACAATGCCCGCGCCGATGACGACCGACAACACCACCGTGAGGGTGTTAAGGCGTTTCCGCACAATCCACCCCATCGCCAATCCCTGTGCGCCGTGAATGAGCAACGAAAACGGTGCCCATTGGGGATAGCCGAGCATATCGGCCATGGCCGTTCCCAGTCCCCCGGCCACTGCCGCCACCCAGGGACCGAATGTGTATGCCGCAAACGTGATGGCCGCGTCGCCCAGGTGGACATAGCCGTTCGTCGCCGGGACGGGAATCCGCACAAGCGCCGTCAACACAAAAATCAACGCACCCATCAGTGCAATCAAAGTCATTCGCTTAATATCCACATCACGTGACATAGATTTTTACTCCTCGCACATTATGCCGTAAATCATAACATAAGCTGGCGGCTCGGCAAGGCGATGTCAATCCGCCTCATCTTTTTGCGTCCACGGCACCCGCGAGAGGATGGCCTCTTTCGCGCCGCGCGCATAACCGGAGAGTTTCTCCAACTGCTGCGAGAGGCCGGAGAGTTGTCGCTCGATGTAATACGCTACCCCGATCGCCCCCGGCCCGGCATGCACACCCAACTCAATGGGCACGCGCGTCAGGTAAGATTCGACGCAGTGCAGCATCTTCTTCAGTTCCTCCAAAACATACGCACCTTCAGTTTCGTCCTCGGCGTAGTGCACCGTCAGATGAACCGGGTTATCCTCTACCTCATCCACAACTTTCTCGATCAACGTGGCGATGCCTTTGCTACGCCGGCGCGCTTGCCCGATCAAACTCACGCGGTTGTTCTGCACCCGCACCAGCGGCGAAATCTTGAGCAAGCTGCCCACAGTCCCTGCGGCGCTGGCTAACCGTCCGCCCTTGAAGGCGTAAGTCACCGTTTCCAGCAGGGCCACCACCCCGGCATTGGGAACAACCGCGCGTGCTTTAGCGACAACCTCATCATGCGAGGCGCCCTCCGCGGCTGCGCGGGCGGCCTCCAGCGCCACATAACCCTGTCCCATAGCCGTCGTCTGTGAATCAATCACCGTCACCGGCACCGGACTTTCCCGGCCGGCGATCTCCGCCGCGCTGCACGTGCCACTCTGTTTGCCGGCCACGTGGACGCTGACGATGCTTTTCGCCCATTGTGCTTGCTGCCGATATGCTTCAAGAAACACCTGAACCGCCGGCACACTCGTAGATACGCTCATTTCAGGGTGCGCGCGAAGTTCAGGGTAAAAAGCCTCCGGTGTCATATCCAACCCGGAGCGATAGGAATCTTTACCCATGATTACCCAAAAGGGCACAACCCCAATGCGATATTGCCGGCCCAGAGCTTCCGGGATGCCCGCGGCGGAATCGGTCACTACGGCAACAGGGGCAAATGTGTTCAAGATACCCTCCTTAAAGTCATTGGTCTTTCTGTTGATTTTCTGTAAGATAAGGCATCAAATAGAGTCGCAGTCAGCACAGATAACGGATACAGTGTATAATGATTTGCGCATAAAGCAAGTGACAGGAGGACGTTATGGCACGTGTGGCAGTTTTCGAGGGACTTGTCGCTGACGAAGCGGATAATGCTGTTAATGTTACTTACATCGGCGGCGTACCGCATTACGTGGTGAATGATGCCGGATTCTTGCGGCATATTCCGTCGGAAGGTATAGATCAGCACGTCCTCAACGTGATACAAGAAGAGGTGTTGCAGAATCGGGAAGCCGTCGTTCAGGGCATGTTACAGTTCTTGGGAAAAGACGATCTTTTCACGAAGGCAGCCATCGAGGCATCTCTGGGGCAAATGCCGGAGAATATCAAGACTTTGCTCAACACCGGATTGCCCGAAGACGTCCGGCAGTGGTTAGGGCTGATGGGGCTACGCGTGATTATCAACGTCCACGGCGATGTGGTCAAAGTGGTCATGCCCGGCGCCATTGACCTGGATGAGTGAGGATGACAAGATATGTTCCAACAAAAGGGGTTTCATGGGACACCGGCAGCACAATTGCGTGAGTTGCTCACACAGCTAGAAAGGCATATCGGTAAACTGGAGCACGATAGCAGAGAAGAGGTGTGCAAAATTCCGTCGCTCTTCGATGAGGCTGCGACGCTCATCGAAGAGCTGGAGCGCATCGGCACGCCTATCGCTGGCGAGAAAACTCGCTTTGAAACCGCGGCGGCGACATTCCGCCGCAAAGCCAGAACGTTTCTGCGCAAGGCGGGCGGAACGAAAGCCGTGGCAGCCTTGCGCGACGCGCACCATCCCGATCCGTCTCGCTGGTGGTGGTTCATAGATCAGTGGCTCGCCGAGCAAAACAAACTGCGCTTGCGCCGTCAAATGAATTTTTTAATGATCGGTGCGGCGCTTCTGGCCGTGCTGGCCGGCGTGTATATGCTCTTCCTGCGTCCCGATGCCGCCACGCGGGAGCGTCTCCACCACCAACAGAGGGCAGAGAACTTTGCCCAAAACGGGGATTATGCAGCGGCTTTGGAAGAGGTGAACGCTGCCTTGCGGGTCGCCCCTGATAATGCCGGAGTGCTGACGTTAAAAGGCGTCATCGAGGCCCAACTCGGTATGGAAGCGGAAGCCGCCACGACTTTTGCCGCCGCGGAAGCCGCTGCCGCGAGCCGTGAACAATTCTTGCTTCTCCGTGCCCAGATTTACCTCACCCTCGGCATGCCCGAGGCGGCCCTCCCCGACGCGGAAGCCGCCGTTGCCATCAACCCCACATCGGCGCGGGCACACCTGTACCTGGGCCAGGCCAATGCCGATCTGGGGAACCTGCCCGAAGCGCAGGCTCAATTCGAGGAAGCCGCGCGTCTGGCCGATGAAGCTGATGATGCCGAGACCGCCGCCATCGCACGGGTACAGATGGTCTACCTCTACCAACAAATGTTCGTCCCCACGCTGGACGACGCCACACCGACCCCCTAAAAGCATCGCCCCCTTCGTGCAACACGAAGGGGGCGATCTCAGCCGATGGCCCCAAGGGAATTCGAATCCCTGTTTCCGGCTTGAGAGGCCAGCGTCCTAGGCCACTAGACGATGGGGCCAAGCGACTGAGATTGTAGCAGAAACAACGCTTTTGTCAACCAAAACAGGGCCTTATCCTTCCTGCTCCGAGGGAAATGCCAGTTCCCCGTTTTGAGCGAGAAACGCGGATCCGGCGATCCGCTCGAATCCAGTTGAAGTCATTGTAACGAGAATGATAAAGCCCTAACCAAAATCGTCGGTTTGCACGCCGCCCGCTTTCGGTTACAATCAGGCGTTAGTCGTCAGTCGTTAGTCGTTAGTCGTTAGTCGTTAGTCATTAGTCGTTAGTCGTCGGTCGTTAGTCGTCAGGCGTTAGTCGTCAGGCGTTAGGCGTTAGTCGTCGGTCGTTAGTCGTTAGTCGTCGGTCGTTAGTCGTTAGCGAGAGAGATAGAACCTGGAGCGATGATCGCCGAAAGCTAACTGCTGACTGCTAACTGCTGATAGCTGACTGCTGACTGCTAACTGCTGATAGCTGATATCTGACTGCTGACTGCTGATAGCTGATCACTTGAGAGGAGAGGCATCATGGATCCCGTCGCTATTATCGCCGCCGTCGCCGCCGACCTGGCGCTGGCTTTGCCGCGCATTGAAGCTGCCGTCCGCCTGTTGGATGACGGCAATACGATCCCCTTCATCGCCCGCTACCGCAAGGAGATGACCGGCTCGCTGGATGAGGAGCAACTGCGGCAGGTCGCCGAGCGGTTGGGCTATCGCCGCACGATGGAGGCGCGCCGCGAGACAATCCTGCACAGCCTGGAAGAACAAGGCGTGCTCACGCCGGAACTCCAGGCGGAAGTGGAAGCGGCCGACACCTTGCAACGTCTGGAAGACCTCTACCGCCCGTACAAACCCAAACGCCGCACACGCGCAACGATCGCCCGCGAGAAGGGTCTGCAACCCCTCGCCGATCTCATCCTGGCGCAGACGCCGAAGGGCGACCGCAACGCCCTGGCGCAGCCTTTCCTCACGGAGGATGTCCCCACCGTAGACGACGCCTATGCCGGTGCACGTGACATCGTCGCCGAAGTCATTGCCGACGCACCGGAGGTACGCGCCGACATGCGGCGGTTGGTGCAACGCCACGGGATGCTGAACGTCACCGTCGCCGATGCCGGCAAAGACCCCCAGGGCGTCTATCAGATGTACTACAGCTTCTTCGTGGAATATCGCGCCCTGCGTCCGCACCAGATTCTGGCGATCAACCGTGGCGAACGCGAAGGCGTGCTCAAAGTCGCCCTGGAAGTCCCCGAAGCCGAAGCGCTGGGAATTCTCGCCCAACGTTACCCTACCGATGCTGCCAGCCCGCTGATGGACGACCTCGTTGAGGCACGCAAAGATAGCTACAGCCGCCTGCTTTTCCCCGCCGTGGAACGCGAGATGCGCCGCGAACTCGGCGATGTGGCCGACCGACACGCCATCGGCGTCTTTGCGGCGAATCTCAAATCCCTGTTGTTGCAACCGCCCTTGCGCGGACAGACCGTGCTGGGCATTGACCCCGGTTACCGCACTGGCTGCAAAGTGGCCGTGGTGGACCCTACCGGCAAGGTATTGGACACCGCCACGATCTACCCCGACCGCGATAAAGCCCAGGCTCAGGCGACGCTGCACCGTTTGGTGCACCAGCATGGCGTCACCGTCATTGACATCGGTAACGGCACCGCCAGTCGTGAGACCGAGACACTGGTGGCGGAACTGCTCAATGAAAAGAAGTTGAAAGTGAAATATACGATCGTCAACGAGGCCGGGGCGTCGGTCTACTCGGCGTCGAAGCTGGCGCGCCAGGAGCTGCCCACCCTGGATGTGTCGCTGCGCGGAGCAGTCTCCATCGCACGGCGGCTTCAGGATCCGTTGGCCGAACTGGTGAAGATTGAACCCAAGGCCATCGGCGTGGGGTTGTATCAGCATGACGTTGACCAGAAAGCACTCGCCGAGGCGTTGGATACGGTTGTCGAATCGGTCGTCAACACGGTGGGGGCGGATCTGAACACGGCGTCGCCGGCGCTGTTGCGCTACATCTCCGGCATCGGTCCCAAGCTGGCGGAGACGATCGTGGCTTACCGAGACGCACAGGGCGCATTCCCCACCCGCGAGGCGCTGCGTCAGGTTCCCGGTGTCGGGCCGAAGACGTTCGAGCAGGCCGCCGGCTTCCTGCGCGTTCCCGATAGCGTCGAGCCGCTGGACAACACTCCCATCCACCCGGAGAGCTACGCCGTCGCCCGTGTGGTGCTGAACCTGCTGGACTGTCCACTCGGCGATCCCCGGCTGGCGGGCGAAATCGCCAACCTGCGCCGACAGATGAATCTCGACGAATTGGCCGCCGAGCTGGGGACGGGGCGCCCCACCCTGGAGGACATCCTTGAGGCGTTGGCCCGCCCCGGCCGCGACCCCCGCGATGACCTGGAAGGCCCCGTCCTGCGCAGTGATGTGCTCAGCATCGAGGATTTGCGCGAGGGCATGCAGCTCAAGGGCACGGTGCGCAACGTCGTGGACTTCGGCGCGTTCGTGGACATCGGCGTGAAGCGCGATGGGCTGGTGCACATCAGCCGCATGGGAACGGGCTACGTCCGCAACCCGCACGACAAGGTTTCCGTGGGGGATGTAATTGATGTGGAGGTTGTGGAAGTGGATGTCCAGCGTGGGCGCATCAGCCTGGCGCTGGTAGAATGAGTTTGTCAACGGATTCAACGGATTTTAACGGATTTTTTCTCTTTTTAATCCGTTTCATCCGTTGACATTTTTGAGGGGGAAACAAGTATGCCGATTGGAAGTCTCGTTAACGCGCTGACGGTGATTGTGGGCAGCACGGTTGGGTTAGTGCTGCGGAAGAAGTTCCCGGAGAACATCAAGGGCATCATCTTCGAGGGGGTGGGCCTGGGCACGCTGGTTCTGGGGATGAAGATGGCGTTTGAGGTGCAGAACTTCCTCATCTTCATCTTCAGCCTGATTTTCGGCGGCATTATCGGCGAATTGATCCACCTGGAAACCTGGATGGAGGGGATGGGCGACCGGCTCAAGGCACGGTTGAAGAGCCAGGATGGGCGCTTCACCGAGGGGCTGATCACGGCGTTCCTCATCTTCTGTGTCGGCTCGATGACGTTCGTGGGGGCGATCAACGAGGGCCTCAACGGCGACCGCACGCTCATCCTCACCAAAGCGATCCTGGACGGCTTCACCTCGATCGCACTGGCGTCGGTCTACGGGCTGGGCGTGCTACTCTCGGCGCTGCCGCTGTTCATCATCCAGGCGAGCATCACCTTGCTGGCAGCGCAATTCCAGAGCTTCTTCTCCGATCTCATCATCAGCCAGATGACCGCTGTGGGGGGCGCGCTCATCCTGGGGATCGGGCTGAACCTGCTCGGCATCAAGCGGGTCAAGACGAGCAATCTACTGCCGGGGCTGGTGGTGGTGATCGTGCTGACGCTGATTTTTGGATAGAGAGAAAAGACCTTCCTTTTGCGCCTGTAGAGGGCAAAATGCCGGCATAGGTCGAGATTTTTGTAGTCTTGACGTGGCGACGAAGCAGGTTGATGCTTATGGTATAATGACAATGACCAAGAAGATAGCTACAATTCTGGAAGAAATGAATATACGTGAACATAGAAGACATTGTTGACGCCATACGGCACAACCGAATCAGAATCACAGATCACGCTGACGAGGAAGCGCAGGCCGATCATCTCTCATTCGATGAAGTTTTCATCAGCGTTTTCCAGGGCGAGGTCATTGAAGATTATCCAACAGACAAACCCTATCCGAGTTGTTTGATTTATGGTCAAACATTTCGCGATGAACCCGTACATAGTGTCTGGGCTTATAATCCCGCGAACCAGTGGGCAGTTTTGATTACGGTGTATCGGCCAGATCCAAATCGTTGGATTGAATGGAAGAAGAGGAGACCTAAAAATGTTACCCTTTGAACGTTGCCCGGTATGCGGACATGAAATGGTGAGCAAAGAGGTCGAGAAACTGCTGCACGGCGGGAAGCATACAGCGGTTGTGACTGTTATGGCCGAGGTGTGTTTGCACTGCGGTGAAAGGCTGTATTCCAAAGAAGTGATCAGTCAATTTGAGCGAATTCGCTTGCAATTGAAGCGCCAGGAGACAGCGCAGTTTCAACCGCTAGGACAAAGCTTTCAAGTCGTGTTAACTCGCGCCTGACAAACGCGGCAGTGAATTCTATCAACAGGAGTCGAAAATCATGCACTTAGGCGACATCTTGAATGCCATCACCGAATGGGCACTCGGCATCATCCGCACGCTTGGCTATCCGGGGCTGGGTCTGGTGATGTTCCTGGAAAACGTGTTCCCCCCTATCCCCTCAGAAGCCGTTCTGCCGCTGGCCGGCTGGCTCACTGTCGGCGCTAACGCCAAATTTACCTTGCTCGGCGTGACCATTGTGGGAGCAATCGGCTCCGTCGCAGGTGCGTTTTTCTTTTACGGGCTGGGTCGCTGGTTCGATGAGCGCCGCGTGCGCTACCTGTTACAGCGGTTCGGCAAGTGGTTTATGCTCTCCGAGAGCGATCTGGACGTGGCGCTCGCCTGGTTCGCGCGCTTTGGCGAGTACGTCATCTTCTTCGGACGGATGGTGCCGATTGTGCGCAGTCTGATCTCCGTGCCGGCGGGCCTGGCGAAGATGAACATCCCACGCTTTGCGTTCTATACCGCCCTCGGTACTGCCCTGTGGAGCTTCCTGTTGGCATTGGCCGGACGCTTGCTCGGCGAAAGCTGGCCGGTCGTCACGGACATCATCAACAAATACGAGCATGCCGTGTACGTCATCGTCGCCGTCGCGATTGTGGGGTTCTTCGGCTACCGGCTTTGGCAGCGACGGAAGAAAGCGGTCAGCGAATGAGCGAATCGGCGAATGGGTATTGATCGCGTAGAAGTCCTCTTTACTCATTTCTAGTTTCTCATTTCTAGCACAGGAGAAGATCTTATGTCCCCCATTATCCGTGTCGAGAAAATCGGTGATTATGTCGGTCAGGAAGTCACGATCCGTGGCTGGGTGTACAACCGCACGCACAAGGGCAAGCTGGTGTTCTTGCTGGTGCGAGATGGCTACGGCTTCGTGCAGTGTGTGGGATTCAAGAACGATGTCCCCGCCGAGCTTTTCGACGCGATGACGCGCATCCCACAGGAATCGTCGGTTGTCATCACCGGCGTGGTGCGCGCCGACCCGCGCGCGCCCGGCATCCCCGGCGGCTACGAAGTCGGCATCACGGGCTTCGAGGTAGTGCAGGCGGTGGAAGGCGAATATCCCATCGCCCTTAAAGAGCACGGTGTCGAATTCCTGCTCGACAACCGTCACCTGTGGATTCGCACGCCGAGCCAGTGGGCGGTGCTGCGCGTCCGCGCTGCTGTCATCGCCGCCATCCACGAGTGGCTCACGGATAACGGCTTCATCCACATGGACACCCCCATCCTCACCCCGGCCGCCTGCGAAGGGACGACAACGCTCTTCGGCACCGAGTATTTTGACGAGGGTATGGCCTATCTCGCGCAAAGTGGACAGCTCTACAACGAGGCCAACATTTTCGCCTTCAATCGCGTCTACTGCTTCGGGCCAACGTTCCGCGCGGAGAAATCCAAGACGCGCCGCCACCTCACCGAGTTCTGGATGGTGGAACCGGAAGTCGCGTTCTGCGACCTCGACGGCGTGATGGAGATTGAAGAACAGTTCGTCTCGCACATCGTCCAGACGGTGCTGAAGAAGTGCGGGCCAGAACTGAAGGCGCTGGGCCGCGACGTGAGCGCGCTGGAGCGTGTGATGCCGCCCTTCCCACGCATTTCTTACGATGACGCGCTGGCGATGCTCGCCGAAATCCGCGAACAGACGGAAGACCCGGCGGCCAAGGCACTGCTGGACATTGAATGGGGTATGGATTTCGGCTCGCCGCACGAGACCGCGCTGACCAAAAAGTTCGACAAGCCGGTGTTCGTCTACGGGTATCCCACCGCCGTCAAGGCGTTCTACATGGAGCCGTGGCCCGGCCGCCCGGAGGTTTGCAAGAGCGTGGATCTGCTCGCGCCGGAGGGCTACGGTGAGATCATCGGCGGCAGCGAGCGCATCTCCGACCCCGATCTGCTCTTGCGGCGCCTCCACGAACACAACCTGCCGGAAGAAGCCTTCAAGTGGTACATTGACCTGCGGCGCTACGGCAGTGTTCCCCACAGCGGCTTCGGGCTGGGTGTGGAGCGCACCGTGACGTGGATCTGCGGCATTGATCACCTGCGCGAGGCCATTCCGTATCCGCGGATGATCAATCGGGTGTATCCGTAAACTCCTCAATTTATCAGCAGATTTAGCAGATTAAGCAGATTTTTTCAATCTACAATCCGCTAAATCTGCTGACAGAAACGAATCAACGCTGGCGCATGACCAACGGCATGTAGAGGCGGCTTACCGGCCACAGCCCCACCATGCCTAACGACTCGGTGTACGTCTCTTCACTCAACGGCCAGTTGAACGACAGGATGCGGATGTAGTCGGTTGTCGGGGTGGCTGCCATCATTTTCAAGCGATAGGTCTCCCCTGGAAAAACCGTCGTGGTGAATTCCCACGTATCCGCGATGACGGGACTGACGACATCGCGCCCCAGGCTGTCCACAAAACGCAAGAATACCCCGGTAAGAATTTCCTCGCCGATTTGCGTGCCCGGTACGTCCCAGATATTGTTGCGATTGTCATCGGCGAAAAACGGCCCGACGGTGAGGTGCAGCACGCTCGACAGCTTGATCGCCGTCCAGGCTTGCGGCGCGGTGGGCCAGGCCGCGCGATTGCCCACGCGGTCGGTGGCGCGGACGCGGAAGTAGTAGGTGCTGCGGTCTGTGCCGGTAAAGACAGCCGAGGTGGCCGTCGTCGAGGATTTCCACAACACCCACGCGCCGTCTTCCCCGGTGCGTACCTGCACGTCATAGAGCCAGACGCCCGATTCATTATCGCGCCCTTCCCAGGTGACGGTGAACGCGGGGGTGTACGTGACCGGCGGCAGCGGTCGAACGGTCGAGGTGGGCGGCCGGTTGACCGTCTCCGACTCGATGACGATCAGCGGGTCGCCGCCGATGATGTAGTCGTTCGGGTTGGAGACCAGGTTAGCGGTTGCTCCCGGCAGCGTGAAGGTGTAGACGCCGGCTGTGGCCGTGAGGGTGCGCGTGGCTCCCCAACGATTCACCAGCGTGGCGTTCGGGATGGTCGCGGGGAGCGTGTAGACAGAGGTCACAGGGTTGGTGTTCCACAGCACGCTGACCTTGCCGCGCGGCGTGCCCCATAGCGTGACGCGCAGGTTGGTGCCGGTGGGAACGCGGGTGGTGAAAGTCGGCGAGATGAGGTAAGTCGCGGCGACTTGAAACGCGCTGTAGGCGGGACGCACGGAACGGTCGTTGCGGATCAGGCCGAAATACTCGCCCATGTCAGCGTCGTTGGTACGGAAGAAAAGGTACCGCTCGACGCCGGAAGCCAGCGCGTTGGCGTAGGACTGAATCAGATAGGCAGCGGCCTCGTCCTGTGTGGCGGCGTACTCGTACTTGTCGGCATATGCCTGAGGATCGCCCCAGACCGGCACACCGGTTTCGGTGAGCCAGATTGGGTGATCGGAGACGTACACCTTCATCCGCTCGCGGATGTGGTTCACCAGGTCGTAGGCGTGGCTAGAACGGCTATAGGAGTGCAGCGACATCACGTCGAAGAAATAGTTGTTGGCGGGCGCAGTTGAATCATCGTTGAGGATGTCGAGCACGCGCTCGAAGTACGTCTGGTCGGCCCAAAAGTGAAGGCCGGCATACAGCACAGTACACTCCGGACATGCGGCTTTGGTCGCCCGGTAGCCGACCTTGAGCAGTTGGGCGTAGTCCTGCTCGCTGCCACACCAGAGCAGGTCCCACTCGACTTCGTTCCACATCTCCCAGAATTTGACGCGCGATTTGTAATGCGACACGACCGTATACACAAACTCGGCCCACTGATTGCCGTTGAAATCCGTCACCGTCCAGGGGCGGTACAGGCCGCTGGGCGGCGTCCGCGCCCACACCTCGTTCCAGGTGGATTGCGGCGTCAGCGTGGGTGACGTTACATCTTCCGGCAGCGTGAGGAACTGTCGCGGAGCCGCTGGATACCAGTCGCCGGATTGTTGAAGTGTCGTCGTGATTGGCCCGGTCACGCACGCGGTCGCGGCCCATTCGGGCGTCATTTCGAGGATGCCGACGATGTTCTGGATGCCCGCGTTGTACAGGTCGTTCACCAGGGTGTCGTATGCACCGAAGCTCCAGGTGTTATCCGCCGGCTCCAGGCGCGGCCAGTTGAAGTCGAAGCGATCCCAACGCGACCCGGCCTGCACGGCCAGCGGCAGGTAGTAGCGCTCCTGCCCCTCCGGGCCGGGGTAGAACGAATAGCTGATGCCCGCGCGTCCATCCGTATACGTCACCGGCGGCAGCAGCGTGCCCGTTGCTGGCTGCGCGACCACGGATACGGTCATCATCAACAGGGAGGCCATTCCCAGGGCCAAAGCCAGAGCCGACAAGATAGCCGTAGTTCGTTGCATTTGCTCACCTCTGACGACACAGTGTAACAGAGATGAGGAAAGGGGCAAGGCAAAATCAGCAAGCATTGACACGTATACAAGTCGGGATATAATCACGTTAATGATCCCCCAAGAGCGCAGGGATACAGGCTGCGCATCTCCCGACATAACGACCGGCGGCGCGTGGACCGTGAAAGAAGGCCCCTTTTGGACTGGAACAGCAGATTCAATCCAGCACCATGGGCAGTGCACTGTGGGTCGGTTTGTGGTGCAGGAAGAACAGCAGAGAAGTGCAGGCAGTGGGGGAAAACTGAGGCGGCAAATTGCCGTGTGGTACTTGCCGCTCCGACTACCGGACCAAAGACTACCAGACTAAAGACTACCAGACTAAAGACTACCGGACTAAAGACTACCAGACTGTCTTAATGGAGTGTCAATATGAACGTCATCGAAGCCAATCATCTGACCAAGTATTATGGAAAATCCCGGGGCATCGTGGATGTCTCGTTTCAGGTCAACGAAGGAGAGATCTTCGGTTTCATCGGGCCGAACGGGGCAGGCAAATCCACCACGATCCGCCTGTTCTTGTCGCTGATCTATCCGACCAGCGGCAGTGCCACGATCTTCGGCAAAGACTGCATCAAGTACGGGCCGGAACTCCGGCAAGACATCGGCTATCTGCCCTCCGACGTCTTCTACTACGAGCGGATGAAGGTGATTGATCTGCTGAAATATTCCGCCAGTTTTTACGCCAGAGATTGCACGCAGCGCATGCACGAACTGGCCGATTTGATGGAGTTGGAGCTGCATCGCCGCATCGAGGACCTCTCTTACGGCAACAAGAAGAAAGTGGGCATTGTGCAGGGCCTTTTGCACCAACCCAAACTGCTGCTCCTTGACGAACCCACCGCCGGCCTCGACCCGCTCATGCAGCGCAAATTCTTCCAGCTCATCCAGGAAGAGAACCGGCGCGGGGTGACGGTCTTTTTCTCGTCGCACATCCTGGGCGAGGTGCAGCGGATGTGCAGCCGCGTCGCCATCATCAAAGAGGGCCGGATCATCGAAATTGCCGACATCCGCACCTTACAGCAGAACAACTACAAAAAAGTGCAGGTGGAAGGCAGCAACCTGAATGCCGCGTACTTTGACCTCCCCGGCGTGACCAACCTGGAGCACAGCAACGGCGCGATCCGTTTCTTCTACAAGGGCGACATCAACACGCTGACGCGCGCAATCGGCGGCATCACACTCTCCAATGTCACCATCGAAGAGCCGACCCTGGAAGAAATCTTTATGCACTACTACGAGTAGGTGATGCCCATGCGTATGAACATTTTTCGGCAAGAGTTCAACATGCGCCTGCGATCCGTGATCATCTGGTCAGCGGCGATGCTGGCGATGCTGTTTGTCTTCACATCGCTGTTCACCGCTTTCGCCCCAGACGCAGAGCTGCTGAATGAGATGATGTCCAAATTCCCGGAGGCGCTGCTCACCGCCTTTGGCATGAACGGCGTGAACCTCGCCACGATTCTGGGCTATTTCAGCTTCATCTTCCTCTTTGTGCAGGTCTGCCTGGCGATTCAGGCAGCGAATTACGGGTTTGGGCTGGTCTCCGTCGAAGAGCGCGAGTGGACGGCGGATTTCCTGCTGGCCAAGCCGGTGGGACGTCCCCAGATTCTAACCAGCAAACTGCTGGCTGCATTGAGTGGGTTGCTCATCACCGACATCGTTGTCTGGGTCAGCAGCTTCGCCTTCATCCAGCTCTTCAAAGGAGACAGGACGTATGATACCCAAACGCTGGTCTTGTTGCTGCTGAGTATCGTGCCGTTCCAACTGTTTTTCCTGGCTGTTGGACTGGTGGTATCGTTGTTGATGAAACGGATCAGAAGCGTCACACCTTACGCCATGGCGCTCGGGTTCGGCATGTACTTTCTGAGCGTTTTCGGCGACATGCTCGGCGAGAGTGTGCTGGAGAAAATTACCCCATTCCGCCATTTCGATGCCCAATACATCATCCAACACGACGCCTATGACATGCCGTTGGTGCTGATCAGCGTCGCGGTGATCCTGGTCTCGCTGGTGGGCAGTTATGTGCTGTATACCCGGCGGAATATCCCGGCGGTGGTGTAAGGAGGTCGCACGATGAACATCTTTTTGCGAGAACTAAAAGCCAACCTGAAATCGCTCCTCATCTGGGGCGTCATTGTGGTTTTGTTTGTGGTCGTGGGGACGTCCAAGTTTACCGCCTATTACGAAAATCCGGAGATGTTGGCGATATTGGACACGCTGCCGCCGGCGATGCTGGCAGCGTTCAACATGCAGGCGTTCAACCTGACCACGGTCACCGGCTTTTTTGGCCTCATGTTCACCTATTACGCGCTCATGGTAGCCATCGCAGCGGCGATGTGGGGCAGCGACATCATCTCCAAAGAAGAGCGCGACAAAACCGTCGAGTTTGCGCTGACCCTGCCGGTGACGCGCGGGCGCGTGGTGACGGCCAAAGCCCTGGCGGCGCTGGTCAATTGCGTCGCCCTGCTGCTGATCACCTGGGGGACTTCGCTCGCCAGCACGGCGCAATTTCACCCCGACAGCGAATTTTACAAATTTGTCGGCTTATGTATGGTGGCGCTTTTCCTCATACAGTTGATCTTTCTCGCCATCGGCATCTTCCTGGGCTGCGCGCTGAAACAATACCGGAGGGCCAGTTCAATCGCCGTATCCCTGCTGTTGGGAACCTACTTCCTCTCGATCCTGCCCGGTCTGAACAAAAACCTGGATTTCGTCAAATACTTCACGCCCTTCAAGTATTTCGACGCCGGGTTGCTGCTGCGCGAATCCAGGTTCGACGTGACGTTCGTGCTGCTGTCGCTGGTGATCGTTGTGGCAAGTATGGCGGGCGCCTATCTGACGTACACCAGAAGGGACCTGTACATTTAACCCCCACTCCGGATGGCATCCCAGAGGGGGTGATGTCGAATCCCGCGTTAGAGAGTAGGGCGCACGGCGATGATGTCACAAAGTTGCCATAGCAAGAGGTAGACAAACCCGGTTCATCCCATAAACGATATGGCGCTCGCCACATTGGTCGCGGTGTGAACGAGCCATCCCGGCAGAATGCTCCCTGACTTGTATTGCAACCAGCCCTGCATCCATCCGGCACAGAATTGAACAATGAAAACCGGCCAGATCTGCGGGCCAACCGCGAGGAGGAACAGGTGCGGCAGGAGAAACACGGTCGCCTGCACCAGGTTTCCCCAGCGGAAGCCAAGTCGCCTGAACAGCCAGCTCCCCAGGAAGCCGCGGAAAAAGACCTCTTCACCCAGGGTGATATAAAAAGCCTCATGGATCAATGCCGCCAGAATGGATCGGACGTTGCGTGGCTGCCCGGCATACGATGAAGCGTCTTCGAGCACTGACGCCGGTATGAACTTGAATGTGATAAAGGCGAGGATGGCGAGGATGGCGAACACAGCCGCAGCATACAGGACATCCTTCCCTGTGCACAAAGTCCACCCCACGTTCTTCCGCGATTCGGAAAACGGCATGCCGCGGATGGCCTGGACGATGATGTAGATGATCGAAGGGAGCGAAAAGATGATCAGCATGATCGGGATTTCCATATCAATTCCTCCAAAGCAACGAAGATAAGCGCCTGTTCAACTTTTGCAATTCACTTTCGACCCAGCCATCTCCGCACCGTGGCGGTGTATGCCTGATACGCTTCACCGAATTTCGCCGCAAGGTACTTCTCCTCAGGCATGATCAGCCCATAATGACAAAGGACAATCGAAACAAGCAGGGTCGCCAGGGTCCACAGCACATTCATCGTCAGGGCGACGCCGAGAAACAGGAGCGCCGCGCCAAGATAGAGCGGATTTCGAGAGATGGCGAATACGCCCTTGTATGCGCGGAATCGGCGTTCATCGCAGCAGTTCCATATCCTGCAACTGGAGTTTGAGCGCGTCCACGGAGATCAAAATTTCCCAGAACGACAGCGCCAGCGAGAGCAGCATCAGTACCAACGCCACGCCGAACACCACTTCACCGGCGAGCATCTGCCCGGCGAACAGCAGGAACATGCACAGCACGCAGGCGAACAGGCTGGCGATGCCCAATGCCTGCATGTCGCGGATGATGTAGACGCGCCGCCGCAAGTTCGCCAACTGCCCCGCCACGCTGGGGTTCGGTTCGGTCTGGTAGCGGCGGTGCAGCTCACGGATCAGATTGGCGAGCGTGAGGAAGCGATTGGTGTATGCCAACAACAGCAACGACAGTGCCGGAAACAACAACGCAGGGGTGGTCAGAGTCAATTCCATAAAACCTCCACATTAGGAGATAGTTCTCAACATTGCGCTTCAGCCAACACGTTTTCGCTCGATGCCCGGCATCCCTCACGCAAACGCTCGATGCCCCCTGACGCCTCCGGCGCGATCATGGCCGTGATGCGCATGTGGGCTTCCAGGCGCGTGTTCGCCTTCGGCACCCATTCGCGCTTGCCGTCCGCGCAACGTACGAGGATACAACCGGGTGGCAGTCCCAACGAACGTACTTCACGACCGACAAAGGGCGCACCTGGTTGGATGGTGAACTCTACGACGGCCGGCTCTTTCAACAGAGGCGTCACCCCGCCGCGCCGCAGGTCGCGCTCCAAAAGGGTTTCGTAAATAGGCAGTTCCTTCAACGCTTCGGCGACGGCATACGCGCAGAAACAACTCAACAACAAGGGCAGCATTTGCGAATAATTACCCGTCATCTCGACGATAAGCATAATACCCGTGAGTGGAGCGCGCACAATCGCCGTGAAATAGGCAGCCATCCCCACAACAGCGAAAACGGCGGGGATCGGCACGGCAGCGGGCCACACGGCGTGCACCGCCTGCCCAACCGCCAGACCGATCAACGCACCAAGAACCAGGAGCGGCGCAAAAATGCCACCAGGCGCGCCCGTTCCATAACTGAACATCGTGAGCAGAAAACGGATGACGAAAAATAGCGGTATGGCGGTGAGCAGCAAATCGCCTTGAAGCGCCGACTCCGCCAGAGAATGTCCATTCCCGATCAATGATGGAGCAAACCAGCCGACCAGGCCAACAATGCCACCGGTCAGCGCCGCCGCCGGCACCGCAAAACGCCCAGGCAACCGCGCATACGTTTCAATGGCGATCAGGAGAGCGCGATTGAAAAACACGCCCAACACCCCGGCGATGACGCCCAACAGGGCAAATGCCGGCAGAGAAGCCAGCGGCAGCATGGGATAGCTGGGCACGGCAAAGACAGGAAACTGGCCTGTGCCGATCCGGGCAATAATATCCGCGATCACGGCAGCGACAAAGGCAGCGCCAAACACGATCGGCTGAAAATCCCGACGCACCTCTTCAAGCACAAAGATCAGACCCGATAAAGGAGCATTGAATGCCGCTGCCAGTCCCGCCCCCGCCCCGGCCGAAATCAACGTTAGCCGTTCCCGCTCCGAAACCTTGAGCCAGCGGGCGACCGCATCCCCAACCGCGCCGCTCATCTGCACGGTTGGGCCTTCGCGTCCCAACGCCAAACCGCTGCCAATGGCGATAATCCCGCCGAAAAACTTCACCGGCAAGACGCGTCGCCAATCCAGTGTGCGAAAGCGCTGCAAGACAGCCTCCAAATGGGGGATGCCGCTGCCGCTGGCCTCGGGAGCGTAGCGGCGCGTGACGGCGACCGAGATTCCCGCGCCGAGCATCGTCAACACCAGAGGAAAAATCCATCCCCATCCTGGCCTGTTGTGCGCCCAGGAAATCAGGCCGTTTCTGGCGATATCAGCGCCAGTCAATGCGACGCGGAAAAGTAAAGCGGTGATGCCGGTGCAAGCACCCACCAACGCCGCGCGCGGGAAAATCCACCGCCGTTGCTGTCTGACATCGAGATATTCTTGAATTTCAGAAGACATCCGAAAACTTCCTTACCCCCGATTTTGGTATAAGCCGTACAGTTTGATTTTATCGGTCGTAACCGATCGGTAAGATAAAACAAGCGACCCCCATTATAATTGATTTGCGAATTTCGGGGAACACAGGTATAATATCAACATAGTTGCAAAAACGTTGAGCGGGACGAGTAACCGGCGGACAACGCCAGAGAATGGGGGCCATTGACTGAGAGCCTCCTCCGTGGAATCAGCGATACGATTCCCGAACCCGGTGAAAACCCCCCGCGAGTGAGGTCTGGAAAGGGAAATCAGTGCGCCAAGTATAGACCTCCGGGCAAGCCCGTTATCGCTGTCAAAGTGCCGGTCGCGCAGCGATCGGAACTTGGGTGGAACCACGCAGCGCCCCGCGTCCCAAGAGACATGGGGCGTTTTCTGTTTTCAATGGCAAATGGCAAATGGCAAATGGCAAATGGCAAAATAGTGGCAGATGACGGCTTAGTAGGAGATTGCCGGTGGATGAGGTGCAGAGTTATGAAACGTGGATGAAGAATGTGCCCCAGGCTATCACGGCTGAAGATATGTGGAAGTTTTACGGGTACCGCAAAGCGTTGTTCCTGTTTGACTTGTGTTGGACAGACTGTGAACATTTGCTCAAACATCCATTGGGAAAGCCTATAGCACAACAGCTCATCCGCAGCGCGGGTTCTATCTCTGCTAATATCGAAGAGGGCTATGGACGTGGTTATGGCAAAGATCGGGCATATTTTCTTAAGATTGCATTAGGTTCAGCCCGTGAGAGCAAGGGTTGGTATTACCGAAGTCAGAGACTCCTGTCTTCACCAACTATTGAGCAACGTTTGAACTCACTCGGTGAAGTCATAGCCCTACTGGTAACTGAAATTAATCGTATGCAAAGCTATCAAAAGTAATATCCATGCCATTTGCCATTTGCCATTCGCCATTCGCTATTCGCTATTCGCCATTTTGAAGGAGGTATGAGAAAATGAATGAGAAAAGTTCCGAGCCGTATCACGAGAGTCAGTTATACAAAATCCGCCACTCCACTTCACACTTGATGGCGGCGGCGGTACTGGAAATGTTCCCGGAGGGAAGGGTCGCCATCGGGCCACCCATCGAAAACGGCTTTTACTATGACTTCGATCTGCCCCGCGCCCTCACGCCTGAAGATCTGGAGCAAATCGAAGCCCGCATGCGTGCGCTGATCGCCGAGCATCACGATTTTGTCTACCAGGAGATCACCCCCGAGGAAGCGCGGCGGCTCTTTGCCGATCAACCCTATAAGCTGGAGTTGATTGACGGCATCCTGGCCGGCGGTGTAGATGAAGACGGCAACCCGGTCCTTGAGGCGCCCAAACTCTCCATCTACAAGAGCGGTGCGTTCATAGACCTGTGCCGGGGGCCGCATGTGCGAAACTCGCGCGAGATCAACCCGCAGGCGGTCAAGCTGCTCAACGTCGCCGGCGCGTACTGGCGCGGCGACGAGAGACGCCCGATGCTGCAACGCATCTACGGGACGGCATTCGAGTCGCCCAAAGAACTGAAAGCCTACCTGGATTGGCTGGAAGAGGTGAAGAAGCGCGACCATCGGCGGCTGATTCGTGAACTCGATCTGCTCTCTTTCCACGAGGAAGCCGGGCCGGGGTTGGCCTATTGGCATCCGCGCGGCGCAATCATGCGCAAGACAATTGAGGATTTCTGGCGGGATCAGCATCTCGAAGGCGGCTACGAATTCGTCTATACACCGCACATCGGCAAGTCGTGGCTGTGGGAGACGTCGGGTCACCTCGATTTCTACCGTGAGAGTATGTATTCGCCGATGGACGTGGATGGGCAGGATTACTACCTCAAACCGATGAATTGCCCCTTCCACATCCTGATCTACAAGACGCGCCTGCGTTCGTACCGCGAGCTGCCGCTGCGTTGGGCCGAACTCGGCACGGTCTACCGCTACGAGAAAAGCGGCGTGCTTCACGGGCTGATGCGCGTGCGCGGCTTCACACAAGACGACGCGCACATCATCTGCACACCGGAGCAAATCGAAGATGAGGTGCTGCGCGTGCTACGCTTCTCACTGGCCCTGCTGCGCGCCTTCGGCTTCGAGCAGATCGAAGCCTACCTCTCGACACGTCCGGAGAAAGCCGTGGGCGAACCGGCACGCTGGGAACAGGCACAGGAATCGCTGCTGCGCGCTATCAACGCCGAAGGGCTGGTTTACCAGGTAGATGAAGGCGGCGGCGCGTTCTACGGTCCGAAGATTGACCTCAAAATCAAGGATGCGCTGGGCCGCGAGTGGCAGTTGACGACGATCCAGTTCGACTTCAACCTGCCGGAGCGTTTCGATATGACCTACGTAGGCGAGGATGGGAACGAACACCGTCCCTACATGGTCCACCGGGCGCTGCTCGGCTCGCTGGAGCGCTTCTTCGGCATCCTGGTCGAGCACTATGCCGGTGCATTCCCGGTGTGGCTCGCGCCGGAACAGGCGCGCATCATCCCCATCGCCGACCGGCACATCGAGTACGCCAAACAGGTAGAAGATGCGCTGCGCCAGGCGCACCTGCGGGTCAGCACGGATGTGTCCGCCTCACGGATGAACGCCAAGATCCGCGAGGCGCAGATGCAGAAAGTGCCGTACATGCTTGTCATCGGAGATAAGGAGGTCGAGGCCGGCGCGGTCGCCGTGCGGCTGCGCAGCGGCAAAGACCTGGGCGCCATGCCTGTTACGGCGTTCATCGCGCATGCGGAAAAGGCTATCGCGGAGCGGACGTTGGAGTAAATGGCAGTCACCATACAAGTCCGCACGGGCGCGCAGGCGCGGGGGGTCAGGCCGGTAGATCCCATGCGGGATCTGCCGGCCATTGTTGAATTGGTCGCCTTAGGGTTCGAGGAAGAACTGGATCCCCAGGGGCAGAAGATGCTCGCCGAGATGCGTAAGGCGGCACAACGCAGGCCGTGGTCTGCGGTGATGGAGGGAGACGTGGATACGGCCGGCTTTGTGTGGGTCGAAGAAGGACGCATCGTGGGGAACCTTTCGCTGCGTTACGCCCTCTCTGCCAAGAGCCACGGCCATTTGATCGGGAACGTCGTTGTCCATCCAGACTATCGGGGCCGGGGCATCGGGCACGCGCTGGTCGAGGCGGCGATTGACGCAGCACGGCGTCAGAATTCTCCCTGGATCGGCCTGGAAGTGCGCGAGGATAATCCGGCGGCCTGCACACTCTACGCTCACATGGGATTTGAAACGGTCGGAAAACAGCAACATCTCCTCAGACCGGCCAATATGCCGTGGCCTGCCGGTGAAGTTCCGAGGGGACCGTGGCGCACCAGCAAGCCCCGCGATAGCCATTTGTGGATAAAGCTGGCCGACGCAATCTACATGCCGCGGCAGCAGTGGGTTCTCGAAGTGCGCCCCAGTCAGTACACCTTCGGCAGTTTTGAGCGCCGTCTCAACCGCTGGATGGATGGGGAATGGGAAGGGGCCTGGCTTTACGGCAATCAGAAAGAGGCGCGACTGGCCGTCAGTGTGCGCACAGATAAGCGAAGTCACTTTCACCTGTGGGACATTCTGGCGCATCCGGCAGAAGACGCCGCCGGTGCTCACACCTGCGTTGCTCAAGCCTTGTGGGCGACGCGACGTTTCCCACCGTGGCCGGTGATCACCTTCGCCGCCGATCAGTCGCCGTTGGTGCAGGCACTGTTTGACATGGGGTTCAAACACCACCGGACTTTGATGCAGATGGTGCTGGAGTTGTAGCCGTCCCCTGGTGGCGCTGGCGCAACGCTTCGTAAAGCGCCAGTGAACCGGCAACGGCGGCATTGAGTGAGTTGATTTTCCCGCGCATGGGAATGGACATCCGCCAATCACAGCGTTCGCGGACCAGGCGGCGCAACCCCTCTCCCTCGCTGCCGACAACGATAGCCAGCGGCAACGTCATCTTCACCTCAGTATAAGGATGCGCGCCATGCGCATCTTCCAGGCCGGCAATCCACACATCGGCGGCCTTCAATCGCTCGATTTCCTGCGCCAGATTGGTAACCTGCGCCACGAGAAGATGCTCGACCGCGCCCGAAGACGTATTGACGGCGGCCGGGGTAATGCCCGCCGCGCGCCGTTCCTGGATGACGATCCCGTGGACACCGACGGCCTCGGCAGTGCGCAACAGACTTCCCAGGTTGTGGACATCCTGGATCAAATCGAGCAACAGGAGTAAAAGCGGTTCATGGCGTTGGCGGGCCAGGGCAAACATATCGGCAGTGGTAGCATAGGGATAACCGGACGTTTCCAACGCCACTCCCTGGTGCTCGTCAACGCCGGTGACATGCGCGATATCCTGGCGGGGACGCTTTTCGATGGGGATGCGCCGTTTCTGGGCCTCGGCAGCGATTTCATCAAGGATGGGCGCTTTGGTCACGCCCTCGGATAGCCACAGGCGAAAGGGTTGTCGCCTTCCGGCATTTAGCGACTCGCGGACTGCCTGTCGTCCGAAAAGCCATTCACGCACGTGGCCCCCCTCTAGGCCAGCCGCCACGTGGTATCGTCGGGGCCGTCTTCAATAAGAACGCCAAGTTCGAGCAAGCGATCGCGGATGGCGTTGGCCTTGTCCGCGTTCAAAGTCTCGCGGTACTCCTGGCGCAGTTCTAGCAGCAAGTCTACCAATCCGGCAATGCGATGTTCATTCTCCTGAGCTTTGAAGTTTTCAGGCACAATCCTCAGGACATTCCCGGCCAAATCGTAAAAGATTCTATCCATAGCCGCCAGCGTCCCCATCGCACAACGGGCCGGATCTTCCAAATGGCGGTTGACTTCTTTAACAAGGTCAAAGATGATAGCAAGGGCCTGGGGGGTGTTGAAATCGTCATCCATGGCCGCCTGAAAATCCTCGCGATAGTCTTCGAGCGAGCCAACCTGCGCAAGCACGGCCGTTCCCGCAACCGCCGTGGTATTTTTCATCGCATAACGGAGCTTGAGAATGGTGTTATGCAGGCGATTGATGCTGCGTTGCGTAGCCTGGAGCGCATCACGGCTGAAATCTACCGGCTCGCGGTAATAGCTGCCAAGCATAAAACAGCGGATAGCCTCGGGGGAGTAAAGGCTAAGGGCTTCCTTAATGGTCAGAGAATTGCCCAATCTGTTGCTCATCGCAACGCCGTTGACGGTGAGCGGTCCCACAAGTAGCCAGTAATTGGCCGGGGGAACACCATTTCGAGCTTCAGCCTGGGCGATCTCACATTCATTATGGGGGAAGATGGACTCCAGATTGCTGCCATGAATGTCAAAGGTTTCTCCCAGATACCTGGTAGCCATCACCGAACACTCGATATGCCAACCGGGATACCCTTCACCCCACGGACTGGGCCATTTCAGGATATGATCAGCTTCGGCGCGCTTCCAAAGTACGAAATCGGCGGGGTTGCGCTTATCCTCATAGGTGGCTACGCGCGCGTCAGCCTGCACCTCCTCCGGTTGGCGGCGAGAAAATTTTCCATATTCCGGGAACTTTTCTACAGAAAAATAAACATTCCCTGCGACTTCATAGGCATAACCTCGTGCCAGCAGGTCTTGGATCCAGGTGATGATATCGGGGATATGACACGTTGCACGCGGCGCGATATTGGGACGCTTGACGCCGAGGGCATCCATATCATCGTTGAAACTGTTGATGTAAGTATCCACGAGTTCCATCGGCTCGACGAAGGTGCGGCGTCCACCTCTGGACACGCGCTCTTCCCCCGCCTCCGGCGGAAATCCTGCGTCGGCGAGACTGCGCACATAACGCACTTTGTAGCCACGATAGGCCAGGTAACGCACGATGACATCCATAACGATATACGTTCTGGCATGTCCCAAATGAGCATGGCTGTACACCGTGGGGCCGCAGACATACAAGCCTACAGTTTCCGGCTGGATGGGCTTAAAACGCTCAACTTCACGGCTGAGATAGTTATAGACTTTTAAGGCCACGCGCAGCTCCCTATGTTTTACTATTCCTCAACGACAGGGCGGGCGAAGATCATCCGGCCGGCCGCCGTCTGCAGAATTTTGCTCACGGTCACTTCAATGGTCTTGCCGATATAACGCATACCATCTTCGACCACCACCATCGTTCCATCGTCCAGATAACCGACACCTTGATTCTGCTCCTTGCCCTCCTGAAACACCTGAAGGTTGAAGCTTTCGCCGGGGAGCAAAACGGTTTTCACCGCATTCGCCAGCTCGTTGACATTGAGCACCTTCACTGCCTGAAGTTCAGCCACACGGTTCAGATTGTAATCGTTGGTGAGAATCGCCCCGCCCAGTTCTTTCGCCAAAGCGATCAGTTTGTCGTCCACCTCACGCACGCCCCGCACCTCGGCATCGGTGAGACGCACCGGTACCGGTGAGTCATCCTGAAGCTGCCGCAGAATTTCCAGCCCCCGCCGCCCGCGATTGCGTCGCAGGGTGTCGGAGGAATCGGCGATATGTTGCAACTCGTTCAGCACAAACAACGGTACAACCAGTTCGCCCTGGATGAAGCCGGTGCGGCAAATATCGGCGATGCGCCCGTCAATGATCACACTGGTATCCAGCAGCACGATCGGTTTGCTTTGTTCCCCCCCAACAGCTTCGAGCGACACGCGTGATTCTTTGGGAAAGAGGCGCGCACGCAGACCTTGCAACAAATCGGGGCGGATGGTGGTTACCATCAATCCCACGTAGCCAAACGCGGCAGTGACGATAAACGGCAAAAACTGTCCTAACGGCTGTGGCAGTAGAGAGATCGGATAAGCGGAGATGGCACCTAACGCCAATCCCAGAAACAACCCTATCGTCGCCGAGAAAATCTCTTCTGCCGGCAAGTGTTGAACGGCGTGACGAAATCGCTTGAAAGGATTGATCGTCAACTGTGGCATGTAAATGAATCCCAGAACGCCGCCCAGAATCCCGCCAAAAACCGTGATGTAAATATGAATGTTTGCGGGAATGGCAGGAATCTGCACAACTTGTGCGGCAAGTGCGACTCCAACGGAACCAAAAACAATAAGGCCGATAAAACGAAGGATAAGAGTTATCTGCATAATAAATTCTCCATAAAATGATGAAAAAAAATAATCACTTATAAAGGTACTATTACTATGATGAGGAGCACGGGCATGTTTAACTTACTTGTATTCGATATTAACACAGTCATAAGAAAAGTCAAAGTATTGACATTCTTAAGATTTTGGATATATTGTAAGTGAAAATGGCATTCTCTAGAGGGGAGGTCAAATGGCTAGGTGTCCGGAATGTAATGCAAAGATCGTGGTGCCCCCAGATTTGGAGCGCTGGGATCGCCTCTTTTGTGAGGCTTGCGGTGTCGAGCTGGAGGTTGTGGACGTCAATCCTTTAGAACTGGAAGCGGTTTACGACTTTGAGGATGACGATAACGCTCTGGACGAGCTGGAGGAAGACGAAGAAGATCTGGAATGGGATGACGAGGCCGAGGAAGACGAGGAAGAGGAAGAAGAGTGGTAAAGGCCGCGGCATTGACGGTAATAAAAACAGGCCATCGAATTTGATGGCCTGTTTTTTGTTCGAGAAGGGCAGCCTTACATCGAACGCCGCGACAGGAAAAAGAGCACCCCCACAGCAATCGCCAAAAGCACCACGATGATACCCGTGATGCGCAAAACCGTGTTGAGCACTTTGGTAACGCCTCCGGTACTTTCTTTATTATTGTCTTTATCCGCTGTAGATGTGGTGGTGGCTTTGGGATTTTCCTGGGGAGTGGTAGTTCCCGATCCAGAAGCAGCGTTCTCGTCGCGTGCGTAGCCCAGATTCAGCGACAAAGACTGCCCGGCATTAAGAAGGATATTCCACTGCCCGGTGTCGGTCAGTTTGTACCCTGGCGGCGGGGTATGCCGCACAATGTAGTTCCCCGGTTCAAGGTTCTGGAAGCAGTAAGGTTCACTGATCCCATCCGTTCTGTACGTCCCCGCAGGGCCGCTTACCCCAACCACGTTGATTTCCGCATTGGGGAGCGCCATTTCGCCACTATCCGCCTGGCGGAACATGTCGTTGTTAGCGTCGAAGTAGGCCAACACACAGAGCGCGGCCTTGTTAGCCGCCGGAGCAGCCGGCAAGGCACCGCTGTTCGCCGGCGTCTGCACTGGTTCGGACGTCGCCTGGGGTGTCTCAGGCGTCGTCGGCTGAGGTTCCGGCGTCGCTGTGGCCTGGCCAAGCGGTCCCGGTGAAATGATCACTTCCTGACCTACGACGAGGAAGTCATTGATGACGGTACCGGCGTTGAGACGACGCAGCTCATCCAAATCCACACCGTACTGGATGGCGAGGCCGAACATCGTGTCGCCGGGGACCACGATATGCACGATGGCGCCATCTGGGCGCGGCGTGGGGGTATTTTGCGGCACAACCGGTGTGGGAGGTGCCGAAGAAGTTGGCGGCGGCGGTTCAGGTGTCGGCGTTGCCGGCGTGCCCGTTGCGACCACTTTCAAGCTCATGTTATCGGTATAGGCATCATTGTGCTTATTGGGCCATTTTCCATAGAAGTTGGTGAAGAATGTGACCGTACCGCTTTCCCCAACAGTGGCTTGCACCGGCCCCACAATGCCGTATTTGTCATAATAGTAATAGGGTTGGCTCCATATAATGTTGGGGCTGAAGGGGTCTGTACCTCCGTTGGGATCAATGCCTACACGGAAGTAAAAAGCGTACGGGTCACCGCAGGATGTGGTTGTGTCTTCGCCGCAGGACCAGGCGTGCGCGGCATAGGACGCTTCCACAACAGTACCGGGGGCAATGTTACGTACAACCTGGTAGTAGCCGGCATTCTGCTTTCTGAAGAAAGTGAAGCACATACCGGCGTAATATCCCTGGTAGATACGCACAGGGTTTTGATTGAACGGCGCCTCATTAGGGATAACCTTACATTCCGGCCGTCCAAAATCGCCTTCCTGCCACCATGTCACCCAGCCTTCTGGTGTGAAAATTTCACCATACTGCACGCCGGTGAATGTATCCCGCGTCCAGTTGCCATAGTTCGGCAATGAGTTATCTATCGGCTTGCCAATGCCTTCAAAACCCGGATTGACCAGCAGTTGGGTGCCGACCTCCTGACGCACCGGGCTTTGTGCCTCGCGGGCGGCTGCTGACGGAACCAGGACTAAAGTGGATAGGGTCAGCCCTAACAACAGCAGCGCTCCTAATCCTTTCAGTCTTTTCGATTTCATTGTCTTGTGCCTCCTTAAATTTTACACACAGGCGTTACGTGATATGTCATTTTCTGACAGTCTGTTCTCATCCCCTCTAAAGAACACAACCGCCAGCGTTGAGATAAAGTCAGCGCCGGCGGCATGAGACGAACGAAGTAGCAGACACGAAAAAATTATAACATAGCGATAAGGGTTGTCAAACATCTCAGAGCACGTTCGATCCTACTGGCTATTCTTCCGCGCATACGTGGTAAAGAGGTCGCCGAGATTGATCCGTAAGGCCAGATGGCGTAAGTTTAACCGGGTGACCCACTTTTCCAGGGGGTGTCCAATGGCCGGGAGGAGAGCGGCGACGCGGTTGGCCAGATAACCGGCTTGCAGATAGCGTCCCTGCGCCCCCATCCACATCACCCGAAATCCCGCTTTACCCAACATGGCTGCCAGCGTGCGGCGCGAGAAGTAAAACAGGTGCATTTCCATGTACCAGGGCCAGCGTTTGCCCATCAGACGGGAGAACAAGCTATCAATGTCCATCGTATGCACGACTAAGGTGCCGCCGGGTTCGAGCACGCGCCACGCGGCCTGCAAAGTGGCCAACGGATCGGGGACGTGTTCGATGACATCCCACATCGTCACCACACTGAAATGAGCAGGAGGGAATGTGGCATTTTCGAGTGTGCCCAGGTGCATCTGGAGCCCCTGCGCGCGGGCTTGCTCGACCGCCCAGATACTCGGTTCCACGCCCCAGGCATCCCAGCCATGACGGGCGGCGATGTCCACGAAGACGCCGGTATGCGCCCCTACATCAAGCAAACGTCGCCCGTCGGCGGGGCCGGTGAAACGCTCCATCGGCCGCAGATGGTGCTCAAAGGTCAGGACACGTCCTTCGCGTTCCTCGACGTATAGCGGGTCCTGCACCGCTTCGTAAATATCCAGGACATCGCTGCTTTGGGGACGCGGATCGGCATAGACAAAACCGCACCGTTTACACCGTACAATCGGGCCGTGGCAACCATAGCCACTGTTGGTACAGGCATAAGCGTTCCAGTCGGCTTGTTTGTGACGCTCAAGCGTAGAGGGGATCTGCACCTCATAGTCATCCGCCCCACACAGGTTGCAGCGGATGTGTTCCAGCGACGGCTGAGGCTCGGGAAGCGTCATGCCGCCTTCCCAAACAGGCGCGTGCGGAACAGGCGCAAAACCGTGTAAAGGGCTTTCACGATCTCATTCCGCGAGATTTTGGATATGCCTTGCCGGCGATTTTGGAAGACGATGGGCACTTCGCCGACCTTCCAGCCCTTGCGTTGAACTTTGTAGAGCATTTCG